>Ga0181552_10000132_pt1 | contig 50512 bp, 49 predicted proteins | sample 011ome_18_FD_130583 | JGI IMG/M metagenome (GOLD analysis project Ga0181552, IMG submission 130583) | Coastal salt marsh microbial communities from the Groves Creek Marsh, Skidaway Island, Georgia - 011501BT metaG (megahit assembly) | ecosystem: Environmental > Aquatic > Marine > Intertidal...
TTCATCTTTTAAGATCGATGCTCCTAATTTTTTATACTCATCATCATGAATTCCTAAATGACTTCCATAATTTTCGGATAAAGAAACTTCAAGACCAAGAGATATATATTTCTTTGCAATCTCAGGAGTAATTGCTATTCTTTTTTCAATTTTTTGGTTTTCTAAAATAGAAGCAACTATCATACATTGATATTACAGTAAGAATATTGCCATTAAAACTAAAACTCCAATGACAGCGACAGTTCCCCACAACACAAATTTTGTAAAGTTATTCCAGGTATTCTTATGGTTTTCATTATCCATAGAATTTACTTTTGTCTTGCTTTAAATTTTGGATTTGTTTTATTTATTACATAGACCCTTCCTCTTCTTCTTACCAATTTAGAATTCAGGTCTCTTTTTTTGATTGATTTTAGGGAGCTTTTTATTTTCATATTTTAATTTTTAATGCCGGCAACGTCCTACTCTTCCATGCCTTAAGACAAAGTACCATCGGCGCTGGAGGGCTTGACTTCCGAGTTCGGTATGGGATCGGGTATAACACCTTCGCAATAATTACCGGCATGTGTCTTATATATATTTAAAAGTTATTGTAAACAGAGAAATATACCTTATTTAATCAGTTCTAATTATTCTTTCTATGTAGTCTTTTAAGCTTATTTTACCATATAATTTGTAAACTTTGTTGGAAAGGTTCATGTTAGTTAATGCTGATGAATATCTCTCTCCAGGTCTTGGTGGTAAATATTTAATTCTTGTATTAAATAATTGTGCAACCTTGATGATCGAATAACTCATTTTATTAGATATACTATAATGCCTACATTTATTTTTTTTCCATGCATAGTAACATGCTTCAACTGTATCATTAACATGAGTAAAACGTCTTGACTGAGTTCCTGGCTTTACAATTGTTAGTGGTTTGTTTTTCTTATATTGCTCTTCAAAAATACCAATAACAGTTGCCATACTACCTGATGATATTTGTTTGCTACCATAAACATTATAAAAATAAATTATTTCATATTTAAGATTAAACCATTTTTTTAAATTTTCTAACATCTCTAAATTTTTTGCTTTAGTAAAAGCATATGGTGATAAATTTTTATCCCTCCCATTGTTACCAATGCTTGCTGAAGTTGCTGAATAAATCAGCTTAATTTTATTCTTTAAACAAAAGTTAAATACCTCATTAGAACCAATTGTATTTGATTCAATACATTGATTCATTTTTAAAAAACTCTGATAAATTCTTGCAAATTCTCCAAAATGAAAAATACTATGAATTTTATGTTTATATTTATTTAATTTTTTAAAGATATTTTTGGTGTGACATCTTAAATAAATTAACCTTTTGTCTTTTATGTGATTTTTTTTTTTTCCAGTTGAATAATCATCTATGCTTATAATTCTAAAATTTGTTTTTTTTAACAAAATTTCTATTAAATTTGATCCAATAAATCCTGCACCACCAGTAACAACTAAATAAAAATTATTTTTCATTAAATTAAGTACTTGAATTAAATATAATTTTGATTGTTATAAAGTTTTTCTTTTTGCTTATCTGATGGATAGTTAATCAAGACTGCTTTATAAATACCCTTATAAACAAATAAACTAGAACACCCTGCTGCAGCATATGGTGAAGCTTCAAATAATTTTTTTATATCATCCAAATTTGAGCAACCTCCAACATTAATAAATGGTCTTGATATAAATTGTGATACATACTTAACAAAATTTAAATCATATCCTTGCATTTTACCATCCTCGTTAAATGAGTTTAAAATAATCTCACCTACGCCTTTTCTTTGAACTTGTTTAAGATAATCTTCTATTTTTTGATCTATTATATTTCCATTATTTTCCACTATAAAATATTCATTACCAATTTTTTTATAATTAATACAGACTGAAATACTTTGAGAGCCTAATTTTTTGAATGCTTTAGAGATAATATCTTTATTAACTAAAGCTGATGTATTGATACAAACTTTTTCTATACCAAGTTTGATAATTTGACTCATTGCATTTATATCTTTTATGCCCCCACCATAAGTCAATGGCATTCGAGAAATACTAGCTATTTTTTCTAAAAGATTATAATTAATTCCTGAGTCAATATTTGAAGCATCTAAATCAAATATAGCTAACTCATCAACATTTTTCTCATTAAATATTCTTATATTATTTAATATATCGCCAATATAATTTCTATTTTGGAATTGAGTTGTCTTTACACAATCACCATGTTTGTCAAATAATAAAAAAGGAATAATTCTATTTTTAAGCATCTTTATAAAAATTTAGTAAAATCTTACTTCCAAGTAAATGACTCTTTTCTGGATGAAACTGTATTCCATAAATATTATCTTTTTTAAAAGCACTTACAAAATTTTCTCCATAAAAAGTCTCACAAACTTTATACTTTTCATCTAAATTTAATAAGGCATATGAGTGCAAAAAATAAAAATATGAATTCTGGTCAACCCCATTAAAAAGATTAATCCTATTTATAAATTTTATATTATTCCATCCGATATGAGGTAGAATTTTGTTGTTTAATTTTTTAAATTTTCCATCAATCAATTCCATACCATTTGAATTTCCTTCTAAACTTTGTAGAGCTAAAATTTGCATCCCAATACATATTCCAAGAATTTTATTTTCAGGATTTTTTGTATAATCAATAATCTTTTTATATAATTTTTTTTCTTTTAATAAATTGATAGCGTTATCAAAAGATCCTACACCTGGGAGAATTAGTTTTTTTATATTTTCGTTTAAATCTTCATGATTAGATATTATTTTTAAATCTATATTTTTTTCTTTATAGATATTATAAAATGCCTTTATATTTCCAATTCCATAATCGACAATGCCAATCATCTGATAAGCCTATTTTCTATTTTTAAAAATCGACAAACTTTCACAAAAAACTGAATTAAATGATAATTAGACTTATAGTCACTAAACATTTTGTTTTGTGAGTTCATTATATTGTTTAATTCGTTCTCTGTAATTTCTAATTTTTTACAAACAAAATTGAATTCATTTTTAGCATCTATTTCATTAATAGGATCATAAGATAAGATTTTCAAAGCCTCATCTCTTTCAATTTGATTTGTGAGTATTAAACTCGATAAATGAGCTTTTCTTTTATCAAAACCAAATTTTTTTAGTAACCAAAAACCTTCGTAAAATTTTGTAAATCTTGACTCATAATGTTTATTTTCATATTTAATCCAACCATATTTATTTTGAAGTAACTCAATACTTTTTTCTTTATTAAATTCAATCTCATTTAATGGTTGAATTACTTTGATGCCCTTAAAATATCTGTAAAATATTTTATATTTGAATATATCACATAAAGGAAATTTTTCTAATTTCTCTTTTCCAAATTTTTTATGAATTGCTTTTATGTGCTTTAAATCAGAAGCATGATATGCCCATTCCAATGGCTCTCTAATACACTCTGTCGAAAAATTTCCGCCTGTAAGAATATATTTTATTTTATTTTTAGCTGCATAATTATATAAAGATGCAAATATGGCATGGTCTTGTGGAATATCAAGATTAGGGTGTTGAGCTCGAAAAAAAGATAACTGCAAGTCTCTCATTTCTCTCCAGGGAATAACTATAGTAACCAGATCTAATTCTAATCCATCAACAATTTTTTCAATATTATTTACTGAGTTTACTGAATTCCATCCAGTATCTACATGTAATACAAGAGGATTTAATTTTAATTCTGTTTTTATATAATGAGCTAAAAAACTACTATCAACACCACCACTTATACCAATTAAACAGTCATATTTTGAATTACTATTAGATCTAATTTTATCCGATAATTTTAACAGCTTGATACTCGACCTATTATAATTTTTTATTTTACTTCTAATTCGATTATCAAAATTTTGACAATAATCACATAACCCTTCTTTATTAAATGAAATTCCTTTATCCGTTGAATCCATTACGCATCTATTGCAAATATTTATACGTGATTTCATATTTTTTTAAATTTTTTTTGGTAAGATACTAATATAACTATTATAAATTATTGCGATAATTATTGATGAAATAAAAATCACAAATCTTAAGTATAATTTAGTAATAACTCCTAATTCAAAATCTTCTTCTACATATTTTGTAATAAACCCATAGCCTATATCAGATATCAAAATATTTTGAGGCAGTATATTAATCGTATCAACTAAACTCATACCAACAAAAATCAAGTAACTTTTATAAAAACTTATTTCTAATTTTAGACCAGTCATTAATTCAAAAAAAATTAGAAACTCTAAAATGTGTAAAAATATAAAAAAAAGAATAAACATCTTTAAAAATTTAGAATTATATTTTGTGACATCAAAAATTAATAGTAATGATCTAAGTTTTGATATGTAATTTTTATTTATTAAATATTTTTTGAACATAAATAAAATCGACCTTATAAATATTAAGGGAACAGTAATAACAAAAATACTACAAGCAAAGGTTAAGTAATATGAATTAATATTTAAAAATTTATAATTTGGAATAAAAATTAACATCTCAAAAGAGATAATCAATAATGTCAAAAATAGATATAGCCAGGTTATCATCAAATATATTGCAAAAAATTTTTCATAACCTAGGCTTAAATTTTTTAGTTGTTTTGCTCTGTATAAGATTCCTAAAAAAGGAATTGAATTTAAAAATTGACTATTAAAATAAATTAGGTTCCATTTCCTATCCAAAATTTTAAGATCACAAATATATCTTAAAGTTATTAAAATTAGCTTTGAATAAATAAGAATGGATAAAGTACTAAAAAAAATTATTTTAGATATTTTAAACAATCCTAATTCAAATATCTTATCAATTAAATTCTGATTTTCTCTTAAACTAAAATAAATAAAAATTAAACACAAAACAATTAAAAATAATTTAAAAAAATTTTTCAAGATATCTCTTTGATAAATTTAAATGTTTGTTTAGACGAATTTTTCCAATTAAATTTTTTTGAAATTTTAAACAAATTTTCCGTATTTCTATATTTTGTTTTAAAATTTGAAATATAAATTTTAATTGAATTTGCTATATCATTTGAATTATCTGGGTCAAAATATAATGTATTTTTTTGTAAAATTTCTTTATAGACCGGATAATTACTACAGATAATTGGTAATGAGGACGCAATTGTTTCTAGTATAATCAATCCAAAAGCCTCACATTTGGATGGATAAACTTGTAAATCAAACTTTGGATAAACATCAATCAATTTTCTGTGTTTCTTAAAATTTTTAATAATTACTAGATCTTTAAACATTAAATTTACCTTTTTTATAAATTTATATAAATCAGAATTTAGTAATTTTTTGTCTTTATCTAGACCCAACAATGTTAAAGAAATATTAATATTCTTTTTTTTTAAATTATAGCAAGCTTTTACCAAGTTTAATTGATTTTTGTATTTTTCATATTTTGAAACATATAAAATTTTAAATTTCTTATCAGTAATTTTTTTTTTTTTGAGTTTTTTAAAGAATTCTTTCTGTATGCCATGAGGAATAATTTTAAATTTAATTTTTTTTCTACCTAAAAACTTTTTTGAATATTTAGATAATAATATTACTCCGTCTGATCTATAAATTGAAAATCTATATAATAGATTTAGTGCATAATTTTTTATAACAAAAATTAATTTATCTTGTAAAAATATTTTTTTTTCTAATGGAAGGATATTTTGAATTAATAATATAACTTTACAATTTTTAGTAAAAAAAAAATATCCACCTAATACAAATAATTTTGAACATTCATTTTTTTTTATACATGTATTTATTAAAAAAATTTGCCAAATTAATCTAAAAATTATTCCCCTATTGAGAAAAAAGTTTGAAATATATTTAATTTTTTTATTATCTATTTTAAGTTGATTAGCTACATTATTTGTGGATGCCACATATATTATTTCTTTTTTATCATAGTTTTTGAGTAATTCCTTTAGGTGAGTAAAACCACCACTATCTGGAACTATATTTGAAGCATCTATTAGTATATTCATATTATTCTTTCAAAGATTTAGAATATTTAAAATATAAGAATAAAATAATAAACATTTTGAAACTAACAACATAATCTAAGGATAAACCAGCCATTAATAAAAAAATAATCATGTAGAATTTTATTTTCAAAACTAAAATACATAATACAAAAAATCCAATAACACCATTAGCAAATAAAACTCTCAATATAAATGATTCATAATAAAGACTTGTATATCCAGCCCCAAATAAATTTGTAAAAATATTTAAATTGAATAAGTCAGCATGAAAAGCCCAATCCTTTAATCGATAAGCCCATGAATAATATTGATCTCCTTTAAGACTAAAATTATCAGCAAATATATTTTCATTAAGAAAAATCAATCTTAGTAAAGATTCAAATAGAATAAAAAAATCTAAATTATAATATTTAAGAACAAAAAAATAAGAAATAAATAAAATCAAAAATAATATAACTAAATGAAATACATTTATTTTAAATCTACCTACAAATAAAAATAAATTTGCAATTAAAAAAGAAATCGCAACCCCTCTATTGCCTGCTAAATATAAAATTATCAATGTTAAAAAAAAATAAAAACTAATTTTTTTTTTATCATAATGACAAATTATAAAGTATGTAACTGATGTGATAAAACTTAACTCCCAACTTCCCGAAAATATTCCCGTAGCTCTCCATAATGTAAAGTCTGGCTCGATATACCCTCTAGAACTATAAAATCCAATTATATCATGATATTGTAGAAAACAGAAAATTAAATTTACAACAAATAAAATTTTAAAAAAAATTATTAATTTTTTATAGTCTAATTTAAAATTAGAAAAAAAAATTAAAAAAACAAAATATTCAAAAATTCTTAAAGCTGATACAATACTTATATTAACATTATTTAAGGCTCCTACTAAATATGATAAAAAAATAAAAAAGCAAAAAAAATAAAATTTATAATCATAATTTATTTTAAATTTTTTTGTATTCAATAGAATTAAAATACATAAGACCATACTTATAAGATTTTCAATTCTTATCCCTTGATGATAATTGCTTATATCTAAAATATTAATCTTGGGTATGATCAATAAAAAAATAAGAATATTTGAGGCTGAAATTATTTTGTATTGTGACTGGTATGTGATAGACATCTTATCAATTAATATATGAAAAAAAAAATTAAACCATTTACTATCTATGATTTTATCATATTTTTAAAAGCAAAAATAGCAATTATAATGATAAGTACATTTTTGTTGTCGTCTATAACAATTTTTTTTCAAGCAAGCTACAAGGATGAATGGAAAGTGGGTATTACAAGAATTGTTGATAAAAAAAATTTAGTACAATCAATAATGCTTATTAAACAACAAAATGCATTAGCTGCAAGAGAACTTGGTTTAGTTGAACAATCAATGGATCCAATTGAAATGATGAAAGATTTAAATAATTTGTCAATATCTACAATTATTAGTCATTTATCGAATAACGATATAAATTATGTTGGCCTTGGACTTGCAACAGATGAAAATTTTTTAAAAAAAATGAAATATGAATTAGTAATAGGAAAAGACTTTGCTCCAAATATTGATATTTTGAATAAAAAAATAAATATAATTTTTTCCGAAACAAATCAGTTAACAAGAGATATTGTAAAAATGCAGTATGGGATTGATAATTTCAATAAAGATATTTTTAATTTTAATATTGTAAAGATTAAAAAAATACAAGGCTATAATTATGAAAAAATTTTTAAAATTATAATACTTTTTTTAATAGTTAACATTTTTTTTATTTTTATTTTTCATATAAGGAAAGATATTAAATTATTTTAATTTTATTACTGTAAATTAAAATTAAATATAATATAGCTTGAAAAAATACTACAATTAACGACTTTAAAAACAATAAATATATTAAATAAGGTATAACAGTTAGCATTATAATTATTATCGATACTGTTAATTTATCAAATTTTTCCAACAATAAATGATGAATATGGTTTTTATCAGGTAAGAAAGGGCTATTTCCAAGTATAGTCCTCTTTAAAAACAATCTCAACATATCAAGTCCAGGAATTAATAATAAAATTAAAATTTCTTCGACTGAAATTTTATCAAATATAATATTAGATTTAATTAAATATATAGATAATAAATAAGATAAAAAATAAGTTCCACTATTACCTAAAAAAATTCTGTTCTTGTAATTATTATATAAAAATAAAATCAAAGGTATTATTAAAGAAATAAAAAATAAACTATTAATGTCTTTAAACAAAAAAATTAAAAAAAATAAAAAAAGGTAAAAACCTGATTGAAGATTAATACCATCGAACATATTAAATGCGTTAATAAAAGAAAAAATACAAAATAACGTAAAAAAAAATGTAAAATCGTCAAGTGTAATTAATGTTTCGATTGTTTCGAAACGTATAAAATAAACTTGTAATTCAGTATTATTCAATAGAAGTATTGAAATAATAAATATAAAAAAAACAGACTTTCTTAAGGGTGATAAAGAATATTTATCATCTAACAAGCCCATGATAAAAATAGAGCTTGCAGTAAATAAAATTATTATCTGTTCTTTAAAAGTAAAAAATTCATTTTCAAAATCAAAAAAAATATTTAACAAATAGAAAATAACAAAAATTAAATAGAAAATCATACCACCAATAGGTGGAATTTTTCCTAGATGAATTTTTCTTTTGTCAGAACTGCCGTTGTCATAAATATTAATAATTAATTTAAGTTTTTCCAAAAAGAAAAAAAATAAAACTGATAAAATAATTGACAATACAGGTAATAAATAAATTAAGTTAATATTTTTTATTGTGATCATAATACAGGCACCATAAAATACTTATTGATAATATATTCATAATAACTAAACCATTGTGAAAAAAGTTTCCATAAGGCAATAGTGGAAAGAATATTAAAAAAACTAAAAATGATGTGGAAGTTATTAAAGAATTATTTTTGATTACTTTAATATTTAAGAAAAGAGATAAATAAAAATACAATAAAAATAAAATACCAATAACACCTAGTTCGGCAAGAAACTGAATAATAATATTATGTGGGTGGGTAGAACATGAAAATGTTCCGACTTTGAACTTCTCGTCATTACACTTAATTCTAAACATTTTAAGACCTTGTCCAAATAAAAAATTATCTTTAAACATTTCCATTCCAGTAGAATAATGGTCATCATGCATTTCTGATAAAGAAAGAATATTTTTTCTACTGTTATCTTTTGTTAACACGAAACTTTTAATATTTTTCTTTGTTAAATGTAATAATCTTTGTGAAAAATCATTATTATAATTGAAAATAAAAACTAAAGTTGCAATAAGTAAAAAAGTATAAATTAATTTATTAAAAAAACTTTTTGGTAATATTATTATTAAAAAAAAAATATACAAACATGATAAAAAAAATGCTATTCGTTCCCCACTTAAAATTACTAAATATAGTAAAAATATTATCAATAAAATTAATTTTAATAAATTTTTGAAATTAAAATTATTTTTATAGTAAATTAATGATAACGGAATAATTAATAACAATATTCTAAATGTATAACTACCCATTATTAATTCATCACCAAATAAACTGCTGACTCTATTAGGATGAAGAAGATCATAACCAAATATATTGGATTTAAATATATATTGATAAGTTCCATCAATGGATAATAAAAACAATAAACTAATTAAAATTAAATACAGATAATTAAGATTTAAAAATTTGTTTATATAAAAATAGTAAAAAGCAAAAATAAATATTATATATCTGAATGAAAAAATTGCTGACTTTATTGAAACCCATTCAAGAGTAAATAAAGACCTAATTGTTATATACAAATAGAAAATTAATAGTGCCCAAAAATACTTATTATTATAGATAAAATTAACTGATTTGTTTTGAATTAGTAATGTAACAAACAAAATGTTGATTATTACAACTGCTAAATCAGAAAGGAAATTACCAGCTATAATAAAAATTGGTAATAAATAAATTATTGTAGAAGATAAATTTTTAATGGTTAATGCTTTAAACATTATTTAAATTTAATATCTAATATTATAATTTAAGTAAGAGAGCATATTCTTTACAATTTTATCAGAAAAATTTTGAGTGTTATAATCATTAATCAACTTATGTGAATTTTTTGATTTTATCATATTGATTGCTGTTTTAATCTTATCTTGATCTAGGCCACACATTATCGTTGTTGCCTCTTCCATTCCTTCAGGACGCTCATGACTATTTCTAAGCATTATACTTTTTGTTTTTAAAATTGAGGTTTCTTCTGTTAATGTACCACTATCGGACAATATAATATAAGAATTTTTTTGTAATTTTATGTAATCAGAAAAATTGAATGGCTTCAAAAACATAATATTTTTATCAAATAAAATATTTTTATTATTTTCTAAGATTCTTTTTTTAGTTCTATAATGGGTACTAATTACAATTTTTTTTTTATATTCTTTCTTAAGCCATTTAATAATTTCAAAAAATTTGTTTAAATTTTTTTTTACATCAACATTTTCTTCTCTATGAAATGAAATTAAAAAATATTCGTTTTTTTTTAGTTTTAACTTTTTAATAATATTGCTTTTATTAATTTCTGACTTTTGATCATTAATTACTTCAAACATTGGGCTACCAACATTGATAACTCTATCTGGGTATAAGCCTTCTTGTATTAGATAATTTTTTGCTAAATTTGTATATGTAAAATTAATATCTGAGCAGTGATCAATTAACTTTCTATTTAATTCTTCTGGTACTCTTTGGTCAAACGATCTATTACCTGCTTCAATATGAAAGATTGGAATATTTCTTTTTTTAGCAGCTATTGCTGTTAAACCTGAATTGGTATCTCCTAGTATTAGAACACAATCTGGTTTTTCTGATAAAAAAATCTTATCTATATTTTCAATAATTTTTGCAATTGTAGAGTTGGTTGATTGTGATGCACTATTTAAGTAATGATCAGGCTTTCTTAAATTTAAATCTTTAAAAAAAATTTGATTCAATTCATAGTCATAGTTTTGACCTGTGTGAACTAATACTTGTTTAAAATATTTGTCAATTTTTTTAATCGTAGATGATAGTTTAATTATTTCAGGCCTTGTTCCAACAATTGTACAAACTTTATACATATTTCTTATAATCGAATGAATTTAGTGATTTAATCTTATCAATAATTTGATTCACATTAAGCCTATTAGTATTATGAGAGGTATAAGCATCCTTTAAAGGCTTGTTTCTACCTTTTGCAAAGTATTTACTATAATCTAAATCTCTATTGTCTGGGATTATTTTAAAAAAATTTTTATATGATTTTGAGTTTAATAGTTCTTCCTGTGAAACTAAAGTTTCAAATAATTTTTCTCCATGTCTTGTCCCAATATAACTTATTTTTGAATTTGATTTAGTCATTTTAATAATTGCTTTTGCAAGATTTTCTGTACTACATGCAGGTGATTTATAGACAAAAATTTCTCCATTATTACCGGTCTTAAATGCCTCTAATACTAATTTTACGGACTCTTCCAAACTCATCAAAAATCTTGTCATATTTGGACTTGTAATTGTAAGATTTTTTTTTTTTTTTATTTGTTCAAAAAATAATGGTATTACTGAACCCCTGGAAGCCATAACATTTCCATATCTAGTTGCACATATTACAGTATCTTTATTATTAAGATCTCTGGATCTAGCAATTACTATTTTTTCCATTAAAGCTTTTGACATACCCATAGAATTAATCGGATAAACAGCTTTATCTGTACTTAAAAAAATTGCTTTTTTAACACCATTCTCAATAGCCGATGAAATAACGTTGTTTGCACCCAGTATATTTGTATTTATAGCCTCTAGGGGATAAAATTCACATGAGGGAACTTGTTTTAAAGCTGCGGCGTGAAAAACATAATCCACTTTTTTCATTGCCAAATCAATACTACTTCTTTCTCTAACGTCTCCAAGATAAAATTTTAATTTTTCATTTTTATAATGTTTTCGCATATCATCTTGTTTTTTTTCATCTCTACTAAATATTCTTATCTCTTTTAAACCATAATTTAAAAATTTTTGTACAACTGCATTTCCAAAAGATCCTGTGCCGCCAGTTACTAGTAGTTTTTTATTTTTAAAATTTTTCATAAATTATTTTGTTTTTAATATAAAAATTTTTCATATCTTTTATCATTTGTTCCCAAGAATTTACTTTAATTCTAAATTCTTTTTTAAACTTATTTCCATTTAAAGATCTATCAATTGCTAATTTATTAGAGGGTAAAATCTTTATTCCTTTATTATATATATTATTTAATTTTAATAATAAATGATATTTAGAAATTCTTTTTGAAGAAAGATTAAAAATCCCACTTATATTTTTTTTACTGATAGTTTTTTCTAGAATTCTTGATATTTCAGTAGTTGTTAAACCTGAAAAGAAAGCTTTTTTATATCCAGATATTTCTGATGATTGCGATAAAAACCATTCTAGCAAACTTTTAGAGCTATTTAATTCATGGCCAATTATTGATGTCCTTATTGTAATACAATTTTCTGAGTCTATCTCACCAATTTTTTTTGATAGACCATATATATCTTTAGCGTTTCTTTTATCCTTTTCAGTATATTTGCCTTTTTTGCCATCAAAAACACAATCAGTGCTTATTTGAATAAATTTAAAATTATATTTATTGGAGATTAAACTGATAAAGTTTGGCAATACAGAGTTAATTAAATAAATATCTTTATTTTCAATTAAGTCAATATTCTGTTTTATTACACCAGCACAATTTATAACAAAATCTGGTTGTAATTTAGAAATAGTAATTTCTAATTTTCTCAAATTTTTTAAATTTAAATTAATCATTTTTTTATTAATTTTTTTAAGCTTAAAAAAATTTTTATTTCTAACAGAACCAAAGGTATTAAATTTTTTATTATCCAAAAATTTTAAAAAAACTGTATGTCCAAGCATACCAGATGCTCCTAAAATTAATATTTTTTTTCTATAAATCATTTAATTGTTTAATTAAATTTTCATTAATTTTTTCTTGGGAGAAGTTTTTTATATAAAATTTTTTTATATTATTTGATTTTATTTCAATTTCATTTTTTTTTAAATTAATTAATTTGTTTAATATGATTTGTAATTTTTTTTCATTAGATGGGCGAGCTACAAAACCTAAGTTATTTTTTTTTAAAATTTTACCTACTTCTCCATCTGATAAAGCTAAAATTGGTTTTCCTTTAGAAAGATAGATTTGAAATTTTGATGGTACTGTCTTATTAAGATATAAACCTTTTTTTAACATAATTAAAAGTATATCTGAATTTTTATATTCTTTTTCGAGTTTTTTACCAATAACAAAACCCTTATATACAACATTTTTTAATTTTTTATCTTTAATAAATTTTAATAAAAAATTTTTTTTCTGACCTTCTCCACAAATTATTATTTTTATATTTTTATTTTTAAAATCAAATTTATTAAAACAATTTAATAAAAAATTCCATGGTTGAGCATTTCCAATATTTCCAGCATAAAGTAAGTTGATTGTTTTTTTTTTTGTTTTTTTTTGTAAAAATTTATCTGAATTTCCTGGATTATATAATAATCTAATTTGAGTTTTTGTTTTTTTTTTTATCTCTTTACAAAAACTTTCGGATTGCGCTAACAGTAAATCATTAGAGTCATATATTTTTTTCACAAAATAATCTAAAATTTTTAGTATTAATTTATTTTTAATTATTCCTGTTTCTGCAAGGATATTTGGCCATAAATCTTGAACCCAAGTTACCAATTTCGGGCTTTTTTTAATAAATATAAAAAAAATTCCCACATACGATTGAAAAATTGGAGAAGTTGCGTAGACCAAAATTACATCATATTTTTTTTTTCTTAAAAGAAAAGTGCCGATAAATAAAGATGATAAAATAAAACTTAAATAATTAAAAATAATTCCAATTTTAGAATTTTCTCCTCTTGGAATTATTGGAACTCTATAAATATTAATTCTATTTTTTTTTCTTAAATATATTTTTTGAGGTCTATAACCTTTAAAGATTTTTCCTTTTGGATAGTTGGGATGTCCTGTCAAAATATCTATCAAAAAATCTGATTTTGATAATTTTTCAGAAATATAATTTATTGGAAAGATTTCTGGCCAATATCCTTGAGAAATAATTAAAATTTTTTTCATTTATAAAATAATAATTTCGATCCTACCAAATTTAAAATATCACCACCAAATTTAGATTTGAATTTTGAAACCGTATAATTATTGACAAAATCTATACCTCCTAAATCTAAATTTTTTATCTTTTGTCTTTTCAGCAAAATTATCATTTTCCATAGTAATAAATCATTTTTACTTTTTGTTTTGATAATATTTATCCCAACTAAATATGTTGCTGTTTTTCCTTGAATAGAAACACAAATATAGGTTTCTGGAATATCATTTGTAGAATACCTGGCTATTATTAATTTATTTTTTAAAAAAAGTCTTTTAAGTTTACTTTGAGATATACCTTTAAATGATTTTTTTAGTTTTTCTTTATTATAACAATCTAAAAAAATATTAAATTCATTATCTGATTTAATAAATGCTAATTTTGACGATTTGTCTTTATTTTTTCTTTTGATGTCATTTCTTAATTTTCCATCTAAATTTTTTATCAATATTTTTAGAGGAAGTTTTAGATTTAAGACATTAGTACACCATCCATTATTATTAAATGTATAGATTTCCTTATTAACATTATTAATTAGGTTTTTACTTGAAATAGGTAAATTTGGTGACAGATAAAGCAATTTTAAACTTTTTTTAAATATTGAATTTACAATATGTTTGACAGCATTAATTTTGGTTGTCTCATCTATTCCTTCATAAAAACAGGGTCCAAAATTTAATCTGATAATTTTTATTAAACCTAATGAGATAAAGTAGATTTGAAAAAAACCTATATCAATATGATTTTTTTTTATTATAAATTTTTTAATTTTGAATAAAAAATTTTTTTTGTAAAATTCATCAAGTTGATTTACATAGGTAAAATCACATTTATCTAAAATTTTATTCCATAAAGAAATTGAATTTACTTCTTCCAAATAAATATTATTTAAAGAATCATGATTTAAATTAAAGCTTTTTATCAATTTGATTTGACTTTTAGTTTGTTCATGTATTGATAAAAAAATTAAATTATTTCGCAAAAAAATTGTTTCTTCAAAATTTTTGTTTTTCTTAATTTCATTAGATAAATCAGGCCAAGTTGAAACAGGTAATTTTTTTTTTTTAAATAAATTGTATAAGTTTATAGCTTCAGAATTTTCAGTTTTTAAAATTAGTGCATATGGATATTCTTCAATTTTATTTCTAGTAAGATATTCAAAATTTATATTGTTTGAATTTAATATATCAATTATTTCATTCCAAATTAAAAAACTTTTTTTTCTCTGATAAAAAATTTTTTTATCATAAACAATATTATTAATTATCATTTTAGTTATGAAAAAACCTGGAAAAGGTTTATTTTCAAAGTATCTTTTATCAATCTCATCAGCATTAAAATCAACAAAGCTTATTCTTTTATACAAAATGCTAATTAATCTTTTTAAAAACCAAATAAAATTTGTAATGTAATCTTTGAAATAATAATCAATATTATTAAATTTATATTTTTTAGTAAAATTAATAACATAAGAATCTATATCAGCATCTGAGACTAAAGACTTAAGATTATGATTTAAATTTACTTTGCAAATTGCGCCGGCGGGTATCGAATAAAATTTGTGTGGGCTATATAGATTAAAATCACCAAATTTTTCAAAGATCTTTTGGGGTTTTATGCAATGAGTAGAGTCATTGATTATCCAGGAATTTCGATTTTTACATAAATTAATTATATTTTGATTTTCCGTAACACCTCCAAAAAAATTTACATTTAAAATAATATCAAGAGGACATTCAGATAAAGTTTTTTTAAATTTCTCATAATCAATATTTAGATTTTTTTTTATTGGGTAAAATATTATTTTAACATTTTTTTCATATTTATTTATTTTTGATAATGCATAATTGCAGTAATAACTTGGAACCCATAAATAAATTTGTTCTTTTTTTTTAACTTTTTTGAACAAAAAAATTATAAATAAAAGAGACCACCTTGATCTAGAAAATAATAATAATTTTTGATTATCAAAATTTATTTGATTATTAAATTTTTTTTTATTCGTAAGTTTTAAAAAAAAAATCTTGATGAAAAATAGAAGGCTAAATTTTTTTGAAAATAAAAACACTTTGATTAATTTAAGTTTATTATTTACTCCAAGTTTCTAATTTTTTTAATTTATTTTTGTATAAAAAATCAACGTATCCATTTAAATATGCATGCACTACCTCAATTTTTTCGTTGAGATTAACTGCATCCCTTCTTACAATATTTCTTTTTATATTATAATTGTTACCTCTAAGACCACTATATAAATAATTATAATTTTCTAGAATGATTTTAGTTGAAATTTTATTTATACTTTTAAAATCACCGTAAGTGTATGCAAAATCTTCTATTTCATAACCCTCTAGATTGCTTTCAATTTCTCTAGCAGATTGAATGATTTCGTCTTGTAAAATATCAATATTTTTTTGTTTTGATAACCTCATATGAGTTTTTGTATGACAGCCAATTGTATGACCTTTTTGAATTAAATCAATTATGTCTTGCTTGTTCATGTTTGTAGTAGCCTCATCCAACTTATCATTTAATTGATCATCGTAAAAATTTTTTCTAATAAAATTTTGAGAGTCTTTAATATCACCAATCTTAATAAATTCTGAAACAATAAAAAATAATGCTTTTATATTTAAAGGATCTAAATATTTTTCTGTAACTATTTTTTGAGATTTATAGCCATCATCAAAAGTTAATAGTATATTATTTTTTTTATCCAAACTTTTTATACCACTTATAATATTTTTAAATTCTTCTGGAGAAACAATGTTCCAATTCTTCTTAAGGTTTTGTATTAATTCATAAAAAGAAGTTTCCTTTTCTTTTCCAATATCATGAAAAATTAAGACTCTTAGTTGCTGATTATTACTTTTTCCTAAAACATTAGTTAAGAGTTCAAGAAAACTATTTTTTATCTTATGATAAATCATATTTAATTTATTTTTAATCTTATTAAAAATATCTATATTTTATAAACTTGAATAAATATACAGGACTAATCAAAAAAATATTTAATATTCTGAATAAAAAAATTAGATAATTTAAGTTTTTTTTGTATAAAATTTTTTCAAGTTTTATTCTTGTATTAAGGATATTTCTTAATGGTTCTTTTTCACTTTTTTTGTATGACTCAAGAAGATAAATGAAATTTTCAAAGTGAATTTTTTTTTTTGAAATATTATGAGAATGAATTAGATAATATGCAAGATAATGTTTAATATAAACTATTTTGTCATTAATTTTAAAGACCTTGAGCCAAAAATCATAATCTTCAATTGAAATAAAATTTATATCCTCAGAAAACTTTAAATTATTTTTTTTTAAAAATTTAGTTGAAATAGTGGTTGAAGAAGGTGAAAGTTGATTTCCATAAATTAGCATATTAAAAAAATAATTTTTTTTATAGTCTCTAAAGTTTAATTTAGTTTTTCTTTTTTTTTCAAAATCCATTTTAATTTCTCTAAATGAAAAAATATTAATATCTGTATATTTATTTATATTGCTATAAAATATTTTTAATGCATCTTTTTTCCAAAAATCATCCGCATCAAGAAAAATTATCCAATCACCATTTGCTTCCTCCAGGCCTTTGTTCCTACCAACGCCCGGGCCTCCAAAATTATTATTATTTTTAATTATTCTTAATTTTTTTGATTTCAGTAATTCAATTGTATTATCAGTAGAAAAATCATCTACAACTATAATTTCAAAGTTCTTATAAGTTTGTCTTTCTAAAGATTTAATTGTTCTTAAAATATATTTTGATGAATTATAGGTAGTTACAATAATTGAAAAAAAAATATTGTTTTTCATATTTGTAAACTAATTCTAAATATTTTTTAGACATTATTTTAGAGTCAAATTTTTTCGTAAAAATATTAAAACAATTTTTTCTAAATTTTTTTTTTTCAGTTTCAGTTAATTTAGTAGCCTTCAAAAGAGTTTTAGATAAATCCCTTACATTATTTCTTTTAAAAACTAATCCATTGCAATTATTAATAATTACTTCTTTCATACTTCCTAAATTTGAGCATATTGATGGAACACCGAAACTCATTGCTTCGATTAAAATCATGCCAAAACTTTCAAAATTAATTGATGGTAAAATTACAAAGTCAATTTTTTTTAATATCTTATCGATACTTATTATAGTTTTTTTAAATTCAAATTTATTTCTTAAACTTTTAGATTTTAGAATCATTTTTTTTGCATAAGAATTTTCTATATTTCCATAAATAATTACCTCACAATTTATTTTTTCTTGTTCTAATGAATTAATTAATAACTCTATACCCTTTCTTTTTTCAATTTTTCCAAAGTATCCTATCTTAATTTTATTATTGAATTTTTTATTTTTTGTTTTTATTTTTTCAATTTTTTGATTTTTTGAACCATTATATACTACTGATACATTATCTATTTTTAAATAATTGTTTATAAATCTTTTACAATCATTAGTTACCGTTATAATCCTTGAGACACAATTTCTTAAAATTAAATTATTAATTAAAATTGAAAAATAATTTTTAATATTTTTTTTTATAGGATAATTATGAATAACAAATATTGTATTTAATCCTAATAAAAAGCTTGAAATAATTGAATATCTATTAAGTTGTCCACCTGGCCAACCCCCATTATTATTTAAAATTATATTAGGATTTATTTGTCTTATTGTTGTAGTCAACTTAATTAAAACAAATGCAGAGTAAATCATTAAAGGAAGAAAAAGAAGAGATCTATATATTAATTTTAAAAAAAAATTGTTATGATTGTATTTTATTTTGATTTCCTCAGGCAAATAGAAGTTAAGCTTTGATATTTTTAATTTTGGATGATTGAAAATATATTTTTTTTTCAACCAATGATTCTTATTAGCTAAAATGTGAATTTTATAATTTTGATTACAAAAATATTTAAATTGTTCAGTTACAACTGAAACAACTCCACTTGGTGGCTGTTGATTTTCATCTAATATATAAAGTATTTTTTTCACTCAATTTTGCAAATAAATAATTTAAATCTTATCTACCTAATATCTTTTTCAAAATCTTAATTCCATTTTTTCCAAGTAAATTTCTTAATATTCTTTTTATAATTGAAAATTTTAACCTAAATTTTATTTCGGCAATAAATAAAGTTTTTATATTTTTTTCTGTATAATTTTTTATTATTACATCTTTATTATTTTTTGAAATTTTAACTAATATTTGGCTTTGATTATTAAAAGAGATAATTTCAAATCCTAAAATTTCTAAATAATTTATCAAATTATCTGTAAAGAAATATGAATAATGGGGAAATTGAAAATCACCAAAAAGATCATAATTTCTCCTTCCATTATTTAAGGATGTGCTTGAAGGAACCTCAATATATATATTTGTTTCATAAGAGCTCAAAGTTTTAATATTTTTCATCATTTCAGCAAAATTCGGCCAGTGTTCTACTACATGCGAAAGTATTATTAAATCTGGTTTAGGATAATTTTGTTTTAATTCACTTATACTTCCTTGAAAAATATCTATGTCATGTTTTTTGGCAATTTCATAAAATTGAGTATCATAATCATACAAAAGTAATTTTCCTTTATTTTTTAAATTTGCAAGATTACCACCTGATCCACCACCAAAATCTAAAATGAATAATTCTTTATCATTTAGTTTAATATCTAAATTTTTAAAAATAAAATCATGTCTTCTTGTTGATGCTTCTATATCGGAGTTAAAAATTATTGAGGTATAATTTTCTTTATCAATAATATCTTTGTGCATCAATTTCCTGTAATGTTTCGAGTAAAAATCTTGAAGGTATTTGTCTTTTGGATAATTTTTTGCTCTTATATGTCCACAACTTTGGCACATTACAGTCTCAAAATCTAAACTATACCTGTCATATTTGCCTATTATTATATCGTTTTTAGTAAAGTTTTTATTAAGATCTTTACATATGCAAGAAGTTTCTTCCCACTCATATTCAAATTTTTTTTTCTGAAAAAATTTTAAGTAATCAGCTACTTGATTTTCATTTTTACTTCCTGCATTTTCTAAATTATGCAATCTTTTAATAAAATATTTAGTATAAAAAGTTTTAATCATTTTTTTTAGTTTGAGTTAATGCATATTCATATAATTTTTGGTCATAAAAGGTAAGATCATTTAATAACTGACTTTCTTCTTTATTTTGATCTTTAAAAACTGATGAAGATACGTTATTTTTATGCATATTAAAAAAAGGTGTTAATTCAAATAAAAAATCAAGTTTATTTGATAAAATTTTAAATGACTCTTTTGAATTTTCTAGAATAAAAATATGATCAAAGCTCTTTAAATTATTCTTAGCTTTATTTAAATGCTCATCAGTAATATCAATATTATTTATTCCATAAATTTTTTCTCCAGAAAAATATCTTGTATATAAATTATCCTGTTTTTGTGTTTTTCTTAAAATTAAAAAATCTTTTAGAGACATAAATTCTTTTAAATTTGTATTATTAAAAAAACCTTTATTTCTATAATAGTTTGACAAATATCTATTTTTTGGATTTCTTATGTTGCAAATTTTAAAAGTCTTTTCATTATTGATTTCTTTAATTCTATCATAGCCGAAGTGTCCAAAAATTATAAAAAAATCTTTATATTTGGGATTATTCAATTTTTCATCTGATGGCTCTACTTTATAGTTTCTTATGCCTAAATTTACTTTTAAAAAATGATCTATAGAATTACCAGCAGACTGAGGTATATGTAAAAAAACAATGTGTTTAAATTTTTTTTTTAATTTATAATAATTTAGATAAGTTAAAATATTATATATGTAATTTCTTAATTTTTTCATTTATAAATAATTGATGTTTACTTAAACAAATTTATAGTTTTTACAAATTTTTTATAAAGAAATTTGTCATTATAATTTCCAATTTCTTTATTGATAATTTTTGAATTTATACTCTTTTTATTTTCAATAAGCGTTTTAGAATAATTATTTTTAATTTCTTTTTCTAATCTTGTAAAATCATAAAAAACAATTTTGAGCTTGTTATATAAATGTTTTTTTTGATTTATATAGTATTTAGATACATCCATTATAAGCGTTTTTTTATTTTCTAAAATATTCTCATTAATTGATGAACTAAAGGGTAAACAAATATTAATAAATGAATATTTGCTTAGCTTATAATTATTTTCGAACTTAATATTTTTTGTATAGTTTTTTAGTGATTTAATATTTTGAATAATTTTTCTTATAGATTGAGTCTTATTATTTTTATCTATATTTCCATCTTTAATTTTTAAAAAAAAGAAAATTTTATTATTTTTTTTCATAAAATTTAGAATAAAATTTAAATATTCTAAATATTGTTCTGAGGTACAGACTCCATTAAAACCATAAGAATTATCATAAAAAATTAAAACTTTTTTATCTTTAAAATTATTTTTTTTATATTTTAAAGATCTTAAAAAATTAAAATTTAGATTTCCGAAATTTAAAAATTTTTTAAAAGAATTTTTATCATGCATTAAAAATTTTTTAGAAAATTTATCACATATAAGAAAATCATAATTTAAATAAGAGTATTGTAAATTATCTGGAATATTATTATTTTGTATTCTTAAATTTGAATAAAAATCATTAGAAGACAAATATACAAAAAAGGTTTTGTCTGAAAATCTATTTTGGAAATATTGTTCTACTAATTCAGAGTGAGTCATTACCGAAATAAAATTTTTAACCAAAAATAATTCATAAAATACATTCCACGCATTTGACTCAATATTGCACTTTAAAACAACTTTACAATTAGAAGCATTAACTATTTTAAGATAGTTGAATCTTTCTAATGAGAATTTACTATAAAATTTATTTAAAAATGAATTTATATTAAAATAACTATAAACATCGTTGAGTATTAAATAATTTTTTTTTTTATACAGTTTCTTTTTTAAAACGTAATAATTTTTTAATTTATGTTGATATCTTATAACGTTTAAACATTTTAATTTAAAATTATTTTCAATAACTCTAAATCGAAAATCTCGTCTACTAAAATTTAACGCATCATAATCTAAATTAAATGCGAAAGAGAATTTTTTTTTGGGGGGTTTTATAGTCTTTTTTAAATTTATTAGAGTAATTTCTGGTAATAAAAAAATTTTAAAAAAACAAAAAATAAACAATAAATTTTTATAAATTAAATTAAAAATTATCGATAAAAAGTTAAGTTTAAATCTTTTTAAAATTCCTTTATTATTAAGTATAAAATATGTTTCAATATCTAAATTTTTTTCAAATATGATTAAATTTAATTTAAGATTATTATTTTGCAAACCACATAATTTTTCTAAAATTAAATAATTATAAATTTTTTGTATTCTATCTTTCTCAATTATCTCCTCTAAAAGAATTTTTTGTTTTCCAAATAACGATAAGTTACTATTATTTTTATAAAGATTTTTTAATTTTTTATAATTTATGAAAGATTTTGAGTAACAATCATGCAAATCTTTACTTAAAATCGAGGTATTACTCTTTAGATTATTTAGATCATTCAGATAAAATAAATTTTCATATAATTTTTTCATTTAGATCTTTGTTGTTAGTAAATTGTTTAATATTTATGTTTATAGTACCTTTTTTTTTATTAATAAAATTTCTTAGCAATACTTTATTTCTAATTAAATTTTTATTTTTTAAATATGGAGATAATTTTGTATCAAATTCTGTAAAGCCAATATTATTAGGGGAGTATATAATATATTTTTTTTTTGCACATAAAGTTTCTAAAATAGCAGTTGATATTCCTCCTATAAATAAATCAGATTGATTTAGAGTTTCAGAATAATCCTCGTATAAATAATCAATATGTATTTTATAATTTTGATTTAAGATTTCTTTCTTTAAAGTATTTATATATTCATCGTAGTTTTTTTCACTTGAAGGTTTCATTTTTATTGCAACTTTTTTTAATTTTACTTTAGATACTTCATCTAAAATTTCTAGAATTGTATTAATAGAAGTATCTTTTATCGAATTTAAGCTATATGGATTAAAATTATATTTGTAATCTAATATTATCAGATCATATTTATTACTATTTTTTTTTGGATAAAATTTTTTTGCTACAGGTAAATTAACAATAGAAAATTTATTTTTTGAATATTTAAATTTTTTAAATTTATTTAACTCTGTTTTAGAATATAAAAAAATTTTATCATGTAATATTTTTAACGAATTTTTATCGCGAATAATCTCTTGAAAAAAGGATATATATGAACCATCGACTGCAGCATTTACTTTAATATTTTTAGAAACTGCTGCATAAGTTAATATTAAATTATTCCACTCTTCTGTTCCTGGAACTAAAATTTGTTTTGGTTTGTAATTGTTAAATACTTCTTTATTTAAAAAATAATATTTTAAAACAATGTTTAGGTTATTTTTTATCTTTTGTGAAATATAATTATAAATGTAAATATTTAACTTATTTTCAAAATTTATATTATTTTTTCTTTTATATTTGTTAAGAGAATATAAAAAGCATTTTTTGTCTAATTTAAATTTTTTTTTTTTAAATTTTAAAAAAAAATTATAATAAAAAGAGTTAAAAATATTAAGTTTATTTAATTTAAGATAATTGGGATTTTCAAATAAGTGATTATATGTTGGGTCAGGAAAAATTATATTTCTAAAATTAACTTTATTTTTGATAAAATATTGAAATGATTTTAATCCAACAGTTAAAGGATTAACATCATTTATTCTAGAATTAAATTTTGTAAACTGATCAATCTGAAGACTGGAATCATAACTGTGTTCTGAATTATAAATTTTTATTTCATTAAAAAATATCTTTGATATTTCTTTAATAATTTTATTATCTTGCTGAGATATATATATTGTACTATATTTTTTTGATAATTTTTTTAGATAATAATAATTTCTAAGAATTGCTGTTAAGTCTCTTATAAAAAAGATACTAAATACATTACCTATTGAAAGGGTGTTATCGTATAAGGAGAAGTCTACATTTTTATATCTAAACCAGTTATTTTTATATGAGTATAAAAATTTATAAGCACTTTTAAAAATTTTTTCATTTCCAAGATAACGTATTGTTTTTTTGTTATAAAAAGTTGGATAAAAATTTTTTGAAAATATATCAAAATTTTTAGTATTAAATTTATCTATATCTCTATGATGATTCAAAATTACACATTCATTTTTTTTCTGATTACTTTGTGATTTCATCAATTAATCTGAAGGTGCTGATTGAACTTTTTAAATCATTTTTATTTCTTGCCATATTTTTTTCATCACTTATCAAGTTGGTAAAATATTTAGCTTGTGAATAGAATCCTGGTTTATAAATTTTATCTTCTCTGTTTTGAGGTATTTTTTTTTCTTTAAATTTCCTATTTATGATTAATCCTTGTTCTAAATTATAAAGATCAACAGTAACATTTTCATAATATAGCTTTATTTTCCATCCTCCAGGAGAGTTTGAAAAAAAATTTATTGAACCTATAATATTACTTTTTGATTTTAAAATACTTACAAATCTTTCTATAAATGGTAATTTTCCTTTAAATTTGAAAGTTTTAACTTTGTACAATCCTTCACAAAAATATAGTAATAAATTTATAACATGACTCGAATTACAATAAATCCAATCTTTTAATTCTTTATTAGTTTTAATTTTCTTGAGTAACCAATATCTTTCATTACACTCAACATTAAAACCATTTAGTTTACCATATTTTTTTTCATTTTTTTTTATATATTCGACATTTGAATAAAATCTTCGATTGAATCCTACCATATTTATCAATCTATTTTTTTTACTTAAATTATTTAAAGATTTCATTTCATCTAGATTTAGTCCTGGAGGTTTTTCAATAAATAAATTTATTTTATTTTTTAATAAAAACTTAGAAATATTATAAATTTGGTCATGGTTTACTAATACCAATGCTGCATCAATTTTACCTCTATTGTATTGAACAAATTTTTTGAGATCTTCAACTATCTCTAAATTTAAAGACTTATAATTATTTTTAAATTTTACAGTTTTTTTTGGAGTTCTGGAATATATCCATTTAATTTTAACATTCTTAATGTTCATATAGCACTTAAGATGTTCGTGGGCTATATTTCCACATCCTATTAATAAAAAATTTAACTTTCTATACATGAATTTTTATTTGTTAAATCAAAAACTTTATTACAAATTGAAAGAACTTTTTTACTATGTGATATTATAATAAAAGTTTTTTTAAGTTCATTTTTTTTAACAAATTCTAAAAATTTATCTTCAGTATCATAATCTAAACCAGCAGTTGCCTCATCAAGAACTATTAAATCTGTATTTTTGTAAATTGCTCTTGCAATTGCTATCCTTTGGTTTTGTCCTCCTGAAATATTAGTTGCGTTTTCGGTTATTATTGTTTTTTGCTTTTGTGGTAAGCTTTTTATCCAATTTTCTATTTGTGCAATCCTTAACGCTTCTTTCATTCTATTTTCGTCTAAATTCATATCTTTCATTCCAAAAGCGATATTTTCCTCTATTGATACATCTCTTGGTTTGAAGGATTGAGTGACGTAAGCTATATTATCCCTCCATTCCAATAAAAAATTATTTATATCTTTTCCGTCAACCTCTACTACTCCACTATCAGGATATAAAAGACCAATTATTATGTTTACTAAAGTTGTTTTGCCCGAACCACTTGGTCCATAAATTCCAATAATATCATTTTTTTTAATTGTTAGGTTTATATTCTCTAAAGTATGATTATTGCTATCTGAATATTTATAACTTAAATCTTTTATTTCTATTTTATCTAAAAATTTTATTTCTTTTGATGATCTAAGAATTTCTTTTTGATTTTCTAGTTTAAGATTTTCATTTACAGTTTTAAGCGCTGGCAGATAAAATTTTAGTCCTTGATAAGCAATTATTAATCTATTTAATAATGGCAAAATTCTAAATGCCGCTAGAGCATAAATACCCATTATAAAAACAGTATATTTTAAGTCACCGTGAATAAAATAAAAATAATATAGTAATAAACAAAATACTACTACAATAAGAAATTCAAATACATGCCTCGTAACATCATAAATTGTTTTTTCAATTACACTTACTCTTCCATCTTTTTTAACGGCTACAACCAATAAATTTACAAAATAATCTAAATATTTTGAAAGTTTAATCTCTTTTATAGATGAAAAATTTTGCATTAACTCATTAAGGACTTTTTTATTATTTGTTAATCTTTGTTCACCAAAATTTACCAAATGTTTTTTGATTAAAACAATGTAAATTATTCCTAGAAAAAGAAATGTAGAACCTATTATCACTGTTCCGGTAGGTTCAATTTTTAAAAAGAAAAAAATTGCCATGATAAGAAAACTTAAGTCAATTAATATTTGAATAACAGAATTAACTAAATTACCTGATAGTAAACCTACCTCAGAATAATTATGCTGAATTAGTGTTGAAGTTTTATTTTTAGTAAAATACAGAATAGACTGGTTTAAAATATTTTCATGAATTTTTTTTGATAATCTAATGTTGAGTTTATAGCCATAATTTAATCTAAATATATTCACAAAAACTAAAAAAATAGATCTTGTAAAAAAACCTAATAAAAAAAGAATAATGCTCATAATTATTCTTTGCTCTTTTGTGGTAGCTTCAAAAAAAGTAAAAAAATCATTTAATATTCGATAATTTGAAAGATCATTTTCTACTATGACAAAAATCAAGGGTATTGCTGCTCCAAGCGATACAAGTTCTAAAAAAGAGCCAAATAAACACATTATTATTAGAACTATAGTTTTTTTTTTATCGATAAAATTATTCCAAAAAAATTTTATATTATCAGAAAGATTTGTATCCATTTTTAAGTAATTATATATTTTTTATTAATATTATTTTGCTTATATATCTTTTCCATAATTTGAAATAATTTTTTATGAATTTCTATACTTTGGTGAATTGTATTTAAATTTGTATCAATATTTTTAATAAATTTCCCTTTTTTTACATAAGCTTTTGAATTATCACTCACATGTTCATGTTTATAATTTAAATTTAAATTTTGTTTTCTTAAGAATATTTTAAAAGTTTCCTTTGTCTCATTAATTTCAAAGACATTATCATCAGTGATTATTTTGATTATACAGTCTTTATTTTTACAAATATCATTGAAATTAAAATAAACTCCACTTTTCGACTCAATAAAAATATTACCTGAAATCTTTACATATATACTATCATAAACTTTATATCTTGTGTTTGAAATTGTTAAATTTTTAATATTAAAATCTATATCTAAAAAATATAATAAATCTATAAAATGAATTAGATTAGAACCTAAATTTAAATCACCACATACTTGAAAAAAAATAATTTTTTTAAAATCAATTTTTTTTTTTAATTGTTTGTAAAATTTAAATTCTCTTCTTGAAAAATTAATATAAGCAACTTTCTTATTTAACTTTAACAATCTATTTGCTTCTAAATATTCTCTAATATTTCTAAAACATATTTTTTCTAAAATTATATTTTCAAAACTACAATAAGATAATATTTTTTTTAAAATTGAGAGTCTTGGGCCACTTTTTGTTGAAACTATAATTAAATTAAACTTTTTATTTATATTGGGTATATTTTTATAAAATTTATAGTTATTAAATTTAGAATTAACATCTTTGATTCTACTTATGGTATTAATTTTTGATTCATGTGAAGTCTCAACAATATGAATAAATTTATTTTTATTACTTTTTATCAGTCCTTGAATATGTCGTGAGCCTATATTGCCAGATCCAACAACTAATATATTAATCATTTGATTCTATAAAATTTTCTATCAGCATTTGTCCTTGTTGAGAACTTTTTTCTGGATGAAATTGATAAGCATAAACATTTTCCTCTTTAAAACCAGAACAAAAATTATTTTCTAAAAAATTAGACTTGAGCTCAAATTCAAAGTTTTGTTTTTTATTTACATGGTATGAATGCACAAAGTAGAAATATTTATCTTTAATATTATTTAGTATTTCTATATTTTTATACTTTTTATCTATTTCTACTTTATTCCATCCAATATGTGTTTTTATATGAGAATTTTTTTTAAATGGCTCGACAGTTCCTTTAAAAATTTTTAAACCATTTGTTTCAGATATTTCTAGGCTTTTTTCAAATAGCAACTGCATACCCAAACATATACCTAAAAAACATTTTTTTTTATTTATATGATTTATAATTATTTCATCAATTTTATTTTTTCTTAAGTTTTTCATTGCTGTTGGAAAACTACCAACACCAGGTAAAATTAATTTAGAAGCATTTATCAATTTTTCTGGATCATTTGATATAATTGTGTCGTTTTCAAATTTTTTTACAGAATTATAAATGCTGTATAGATTACTTATTCCAATATCAATAATTACAATTTTTGTCATAAATTTAAGATTTAGTATAATTTTCTATCTTATACATAATAAAAATTATATTATTCTCTTAAATATTTTATGACTTCTTGCGGAAGTTAACCCATCACCATATGGGTTTTTTATTTTTTTTAAAAATTTTTTATTATTGTTTAAACTTAAACCTTTTTTTATTGCTCTTATAATATGAGATATCTCTGAATTAACATTTATTACACTATTTCCAAAAATTCTTCCTTTTTGTCTCAACCCAACATTTATAGATATTTTTTTTAAACTAGGAATTTCTAATATTCCACTTGAAGAATTTCCTATAATTAAATCTGAATAGTAAGCTAAATTAATATAATTTTCATGGCCCAAAGTTTTAAATATAAAAAAATTCTTATTTGTTTTTGAAAAGCTATTGTATATTTTCATAAACTTAAAGCTATCCTTATCATTGGCTGGTAAAGTAATTATAGAATTATAATTTTTGAATTTTTTTAAAGCTTCAAGTAAATTTTTTAATGACCTGACATTTTCAGAAGTATTAAGTTTAGTTGTTGGGTGAAATGTTACTAAAAAATAGTTCTTATTTACAATTTTTTTAAATTTTGATGGCAAGTTTTTTTTTTGGCTTAAATTTGAGTTTATAATTTTATCTATTCCTAAACTTCCAGATACAAAAATATTTTTTTTATTTATGCCCTTTTTAATTAAATTTTTTTTATAAAATAAATTTGTAACAAAGTGATATGTAGAAAAAAAAGATAAAGAATGTCTTATACCTTCATCATAATTATTTGGCGTACTTTCTCCTCCACCAAAATGAATAACTCTATAATTCATAACATAAGATACAAATGCTATTGGCAATATTTCATGACGGTCTCCCAAAATAATTACAGCATTGGGTTTTTCTTTATCCAAAATTTTAGAAAATTTTTCTGCATTTACCAAGGATGAAGACAAAATACTTGACATTAAATAATTTTTTGGCTGATTTTTTAATTTGTAATTAATCTTAACGTTATCGGAAAATATTTCATTAATTGAATAACCATGATTTTTATCAAAATGAGATCCTGTCGCTATTATTTTAAGTTTGTAATAATTTTTTCTTTGTATTTCTTTGATAAGCGACGTTAATAATCCGTAATCTGATCTAGATCCTGTAATTAATATTATTTTTTTTTTATTTTTTAATGAAATCATTTTTTTTATAATTATGTCTACTTTTTTTACCAATAATTGTATTCCATTTCATCGGACTAAGTCCTATTGAAGGTCTTTTTGTTGAAATATTTTTATCAGTAAATAACTCTCCTTTTTTAATATCTAAACTCGCTACTATAGATTTTCTGGCGACTACTTTTACGTCTCTCTCTGATTTAGTAAGTATTTTTTTTTCTTTTCCTAAAGATACTTCTGTTTTTCTTATTGAAACTACAAATTTTTTAAAATCTATTGGATTTAAACTTGCCTTATGGTCTGGGCCTTTTAAATTATTATTTAAAGTTAAATGTTTTTCAATTATTTTTGCACCTAGAGCTACAGCAGCAATAGAAGCTTCATTGCCCCTTGAATGATCAGAATAACCTATTTCTAAATTAAATCTTTTTTTTAATAAGTTTATAGCTCTTAAATTTAAATCTTTTTCCTTTGCAGGATATTGTGAAGTGCAGTGAAGAATATTTATAATTGTTTTTTTATTAAAACTTTTAATTGTTTTTATTGCATCATTAATTTCTTTCAAGCTGGACATGCCTGTTGATAGTATTATTCTTTTTGCATATTTAGATACCTCTTTTAAAAGAGGATAATTGTTTAAATCTCCAGACGAGATTTTAATTATTTTTTGATGAATTTTATTTAAAAATTTTGCTGATTTAATATCAAAAGGGGTTGATAAAAATTTAATTTTTTTTTTTTTACAATATCTTTTTATTTTAACAAAACTTGATAGAGGTATGGCTAGCCTTCCTAACATTTCAAGCTGATTTTTTGATTTATCATTTTTATTTTGATATTTTGCTTTTTTTGCTTCTGGTATAACCAAAAGTTCTGGGATAAAAGTCTGAAATTTTACAAAGTCTGACCCACTTTTTTTTGCTACATCAATTAACTTTAATGCTTTGCTTAAGCTTCCATTATGGTTTACTCCAACTTCAGCAATAATAATTACTTTATTCATAATGATTTTCTTTTAATTATTCTAAAAAAAATTAAGAATAATTTATTGATAAATATGAATGATAATATTAATTATCATTTATTATATTATTAATTATCTCCCACTTATTACCTTTTTTTTTCCATAAATGATCAGGTCTCCAAGAGTCAACAATATCCCAAAAATGATCTTTTGTAATATTAAGATAATCCAAACATTCTTCAAAATATTTTTCAGGAAATTCACCTTCATATTTTTTCATTAATGCTAAGCCTTCTTCTCTGGTAAGGTGTCCCTCTCTAATTTCATGCGCCACATCCTCACTACATCTACCTAAACCAAACTTTATGTACCTTAAATAATAATGTAAACCGTCCAACTTATCGTCTAGGCTTGCATATTTAGAAAAAGTCCCTTCACTCCTTGTTGGATTTGGAGTAAAACCAGAGTTTTCTACAGCATAATAAAAGTTTTCTTGAGGGTCCCAATTTTTATAATAACTATAGTAGTAATGTCTTCTTATACCCTTATCAGTCATTTCTTTTTCACTTGGTGGATTATAAAAACTTAGATCTGCATTTGTAATATCTTTTTCTGATAAATAATCTTTATTCTTAATTCCATATTCAATTAATTCATTTAATCCAGAACCCTTAAGATAATCTTTTGTCCATTTTTTATCTTCTATCAAATCTAAGTATGGTTTATCTGCCATAGCAGGGTCTCCCGCATACTCAGGTTCTCCATTTTCACCATAAAATATAAGTTTAATATTAAATTTTAAAGCCATATGAAGGGGAAAAAACATTTGACCCAAAACAAAAACATGAAAAGCATCTCCTAGTTCCTCCAAACAAAGTCTTGCTAATTTTCTTTGTATAAGTCCATTGGGATTTGCCTTTATGCAAGTAAAACCACTATCATTCAGAGAATTATAATTTTGGAAACCAATATCTGTATATTTTAATGGGCTCCATGTGACCAACAATGGATTCATATTATATTTAGACTTAAGTTGATGTGCTACATACACCGAGTCTTTTCCACCGCTACTAGGAACAATTACATCCCATTCACCATTTTTACTTCTGTGATTATCAAGTAAAATATTTAATTCTTTATCTCTTTTTTCCCAATCAACTTTAAATTTATATTTATAAAAATTACATGCAGAACAGACTCCATCTTCATCAAAAGAGATCCTTGGTCTTTGATTGGAAATTACACATTTTTTACACCACTTAAGAGTCTTCGGAACTTTCGTTACTTGTTTTTCTAGATTACCTCTTATAAATGCCATCTGTAGACTATTAAATAATACAATTTATACCTTTTTCAAACAATTTCTTTTTAATCTCATTTAAATTCATGTGAGTTATTTTTTTTGGAACTTGCTTAGATTTTATGTAATGTACATTTCCAGTAGAAATATCATCAATATTAACTTTACCTCTTGATAATAAGTTATAATGCAACATTGATGACATAGAAACACCATTTGGAGAATAGTCCTTGATTAATTTAATCAATTGATCAATGTTTCCGACTCCTCCATTATAAACTATTGAGACAGACACATTTTTTTTCACTAAATCTAGTAATTCAAAATCTGGACCATTTCCAGTTCCATCATTTAAGATAGATGAAATAAATATCTCACTTACTCCTAAATCTTCACAAATTTTCAACCAATCCACTAAATTATATTCTGACTTATCTCTTCCATAATTATAAAGTGGATAATAATTATTTGGCCCATCTTTTAATGCATCAATCGATATAACAATATTGGAGCTACCAAATTTTTTAATAGCCTCTTTTATTAAATTTAAGTTTAGCAAACCATGTGTATTTATTGAAACTCTATCAGCACCTGAATTCAGTAGATTTTTTATATGTTCAAGACTCTTAACTCCGCCTCCAGCTGTTATAGGGATAAATATATTATTTGCAGTTCTTGATAATATTTTGATTAAATTATCTCTTCCATATAAACTGGATACAACATCTTGATAAAATATTTCATCTGCACCTTCCTTAAAATAGTTAAATGCAAATTCTGAAGGATCACCCATAACCCTCAAACCTTCCATTCTAACTCCCTTGACTAAATTAAGCGATTTTATATCTAATTTAGGTATTAGACGTACAGGTATCATTATATTGAAAATCCATCATCAATAACGATATTTTGTGAAGATATAAATTGTGAATTATCATTTAATAAAAATTCTGTCAGTTTTGCTACAGAAGTTGGATCTAACATTTTACTAGAATGAGTGAGTCTGGTGTAATTTTTAACAAACTTTTTTGAATGATTATCATATATGCCTCCAGGACTTATTAAATTAAACCTAATGTTATTTTTTTTAAATTCTTGAGACATATACTTAGTAAATTTATTTATAACCGATTTACTTAAGATATAATCCAAAGGAGTTTCGTGAATTTCCGTATTTTTATAAATTTCTTTTATAGGAAGTTTACTTGCATACATGGAAGAGAAATTAATTATATGACCTTTTTTTTGTTTCAAAAAATTTTTACACAATATTTGGTTTGTATTTAAATATCCTCTAATGTGATTTTCGATATTTATAATAATCTTATTTATATTTTGATTAATAAATTTTTTTGTTTTTATTCTTTTCGGATAATAAACTACAACTGCACCAGATATATTTTTAAATTTTTTAAAAATCTTATTAACATGTAAGTTAAATTTTTTTAGATCATTAACATCTAATTTAAAATTATATTTTACAGTATTATTTTTTTTTAGGTCTAAATTAATTACATTATAACCTTTTAATATTAATTCTTTACAAATACTTGAGCCTATTAAACCTGAGCCTCCTACAACTATTATATTTTTTTTCATATTTTTTTTCTTTCAGCCAAAAACTTAACTATTTGAAAATCTGTTATATCATCAATTTCAAAGTTTTTATATTTCGGAAATATTAATGGAATTGTTTTAGATGAAATAAAACTTCGATTTTTAATATAATGACTCACTTCTGATATATAAATACTTCCATCTAAATAGTATAATTTTTTTAAATCTTGCCTTCTTGTATTTAATTTTTTACTTATAAATTTTTTTAAAATTCCTTTTTTAACTTCAAAAAAATAGTTAGGAGCCATTTGATTGACTATTCCTAAAGATACAAGTGTTTTTGCTTGTTTTTTATAAATCATTTCTATTGCTTTATCTAAATCTTTAGAAGAGGTAAGCGGAGATGTAGGCTCTAATAAAACTATATAATCAAAAAATAATTTTTTTTTTTTAAAGTAATTTATTGCATGAATAATTGGTTCATAACTTGGCGTATTATCTTTTGCCAAATTACCTGGCCTTTTAAAATAAATTGGTATTTTATTTTTTTTAGATCTTCTTAATATAACTTGAGAGTCAGTAGATATTGTATAATTATCAACATATTTTGATTTTTTAAAAGAGTCTAATGGCCAAAAAAAAATTTCTTTTTCTTTGATTTTTTTTATATTTTTGTTTTTTAAACCTTTGCTATTTTTTCTTGCTAAGACTAATCCTAGAATTTTTTTTTTACCAATCATTATCTATAGATTTTTGAGCTTCAATCAAACTTGAATGGTCTCCGATATCTAACCAGAGTTCATGGATAGGGAACAAATTAATTTTTTTTCCTTTTAAAAATTGTGAATTGATAAAATCATTCATATCTAGTTTTTCATTTTTTTTTATTTTAGTAATAAGTTTTGGATTTATTATATAAATACCAGCGGAAATTTGATGTTTAAATATTGGTTTTTCTCTAAAATAATAACTTTGATTTTTTCTTTCTATAACTCCATATGGAACTCTGTTTGAAAAAGTTGTAACGCATATCGTAATATCATTTTTTTTTCTTTCATGAAAATTTAATAAATTTTTAAAATTTAATCTTGTGTAAATATCACCATTAATAACTATAATTGGCTTTTTCTTTTCAAATTTTTTTAATAATTTTAATGGGCCAGCTGTACCAAGTTGTTTTGTTTCTTCAACAAAATTAATTCTTGCATTTTTTATCTCATTTGATTTTTTGTTAAAATAAACTTTAATTTTTTTTGAAAGATAGTTGGTAGAAACTGTAAAATTACAAAACTGATATTTTAAAAATGAATGCATAATACTCTCTAGCATAGTCAATTTACCTATTTTTAGTAAAGGCTTGGGATTATAATCAGTAAGTGGGAATAATCTTTTTCCTCTACCCCCTGCTAATATAAAAACTTCATTTTTATTAAAGTTTAAATTTAAATTTACATCTTTTACTTTAATACCAACAAGCTTTCTATTTTTATTTAATACCGGAAGTGCAAAAATATCCTTCTTTTTTTTAAAAATTGAAGGAATTTCAGAAGCTAATTTATTTTCATAAACAAATTCAAATTTTTTATTCTTAATATAGTTATTTATTTTAATATTTAGATCATTTTTTATTATAAGTATTCTTCGAATATCCCCATCTGTTAAAATACCCACAACCTTTTTAAGTTTATCTATTACGATACAAATTTTTTGATTTGGAAAATTTGCTTTCTGAAGACATAAAAGAGCCTCCTTTATTGTATCAGAATTTTTAACACAGTAACTTGAGATATTTTTTTTTATAAGCATCAATTAAAGTTTATTTATACATGATAGATAGAACATTGCGCAAATAAATATACTTTTTTAATTTACATTCAATTTAATTTTATTCATATTTTTAAGTGAGAGCTGCTAGGAATATTAATTATTCTTTTTTCAAGATTGTTTGTAACTTCTAAATTTGATTTTTGAAACTTACTTAAAAAATTTAATTTATGCAATGGCCTCCAAATAGGACGAGTTCCAATTCCAATTTTATTAGTATTAATTAAAATTTGATTTCTGATAATTAAATTTGGTTTATTTAGTAGCAAAGTTTGAAGCCAATAATTACTTTTAGAGTATCTTGGTTCCTGAAAAAGTTTCAAAAAACTTATATTTGTAAAAATTTTTTTATATTTTCTATAAATTTTTCTTTTCCTTTTAATAATGTTTCTTATTTCCTTAATTTGTGCAAAGCCTATTGCAGATGTAATATTTGAAGGTTTATAATTATAGCCTTCTTGATCATAATCATAAAAATATTCATGAGGTAATTTTGAATTTTGAGATAAATGTAAAACCAATTCCGCAATTTTTTTATTATTTGTAATTATCGCTCCACCTGATGCGCTAGTTATTGTTTTGTTTCCATTAAAACTTAAAATTCCAACATTTCCAAATGTTCCTAAATGTTTTTTTTTGAAAAAACTACCTATTGCTTCCGCAGAGTCTTCTATTAAAAAAATTTTAAATTTATTACAAATTTTTTTTATTTTATCTATTTCACAAGAATGGCCAAAAGTATGTAGGCAAATTAATGCTCTTATTCTTTTTTTTGTTTTTCGATTGATAGAGAAATTTGGTTTAATTATACAAATCTTTTTTAAATAACTTTCCAACTTGCTAGGATCGACGCCTAAGGTCTTTTCTGATACTTCAATAAAATGAGGACTAGATCCACAATATAGTGCAGAGTTTGCAGATGCTATATAGTTTAAAGAAGGCATCAAAACTTCTTCATTAACTCTGATGCCCGAACTTTTTAAAGCCAGATGTAATGCTGAAGATCCACTATTAGTTAAAATAACATATTTTGATTTAGTAATTTTTTTTAATTCTTTTATAAATTTGTTTGAATAAATTCCAATAGAAGATAAATGGTTTTTTTTAATACAATCATTTAAGTATATTTTTTCATTTAAATTTAATGTTGGCTCATGAAGAGGGATTTTACCTTTATTTTTTTTTAAATTTTTTTTTAGTATTAAAATTAATTTATTTATTTCTTGTTTGCCAATTTGGCTCATAATAATTACAAATTATATTCACTTGATTTATAAAGTTTTAAATTGTCTTCTTTTTTGAACCAGTCAATTGTTTTAGATAGTGCAATCTTAAATTTTTTTTTATCAGAGTAAATTGGTTTCCAACCTGTTATTTTTTTGAACTTTTTCGAAGAAGATAATAATCTGCTAACTTCACTCTTAATGGGTCTAACTCTTTTTTTATCTATCTTAATTTCAAAATCAAAATTAAAATCTCTATTAAGAATATTCAAAATTTCTTCAATTGAAACGTCATATTCACTACCGATGTTTAATATTTCGCCAGCAAGATTTTTTTTTGATTTTAAAGCTAATAGTAAAGCATCTGTTGTATCTTCTACAAAAGTTAAATCTCTTCTAGGTTTAATATTGCCAACTTTTAAAATCTTTTTGTTAGATAAAATTTGAGTAATTAAAGTCGGTATTATAGCTCTTGCAGACTGTCTTGGCCCAAAGCAATTAAATGGTCTCAAAATTGTTATTGGTAAATCATAAGTTTTATGAAAAGATTGAGATAGCTGGTCAGCGGCAATCTTAGTTGCAGCATAAGGTGATTGAGCATTTAACTGATGTTTTTCATCAATTGGTATATATTTTGCAGATCCATAAACTTCACTTGTAGAAATTATAAATGTTTTTTTAATTTTGTTTTTAAGTGATGCATTTAATATATTATATGTACCCAGAACATTTGTATCTATGTAACTTTTGGGAGATATATATGAAAAGGGTATGGCAATTAATGCAGCTAGATTAAACACAACATCTACTTTTTTTGTAATATTAAGAATAAAATCTGCATCTCGTATATCACCATCAATCTTTTTTAAATATCTATTAGACTTTATTTGATCAAGCCAACCTCTTTGATTTCTAGAATCATACTTAGCAAGAGCTAAGACATCTATTTTATTTTCAATAAGCTTTTCAACGAAATGAGAGCCTATAAATCCACAAGCTCCTGTTACTAAAACTCTCATAATATAATATTAAATTCTAATTTTTTTCCCAGTATCTAAGTTTTTTTGCAATTGATATTTCTTGGTCAAATATTTGCTTATCTGAATTACCCTTTACAACAGAAACTTTTTTAACAGAATTTACTAAATTTCTTAAGCCTTGTTCTGCAAGTGATGCAGCTTGGTCACTTCCATACATTGATCTATCTAATGTTATATGCCTTTCCAAACTTGATATTCCATAAGTTGTAGCAACTACACTTGGCACTACCCCAGCCTCATGTCCACTATAGCCAACTTTACAATTATATTTTTGTTTCAATCTTTCAATTATATTTAAATTCAAAATTTCTTCTGGACAAGGATACGCTGATACACAATGCATTAATTCAAAAGGACATTCATTATTTTTAAATATTTCGACTGCATCATCTATCATTTGATATGTACACATTCCAGTTGATATAAATGTATATTTTTTTCTTTTAGCAACATCATTTAAAAATTCTTTGTGTGTAATTAGAGCTGAGGCTATTTTATTATATTTTAGATTATACTGATCTAAAAATTTTAAGCTATTGCTATCCCAGGCCGAAGCAAACCATTCTATATCTATATCTTTACAATATTTATTTATCTCATCATATTCAGGTTTTTCAAATTCTAAACCTTTTTTTTGATCTATAAATTTTTTTCCCCAAGGACTTTCCCTATCACTATTTAGCTCCTCTTTTGAGTAAACAATATTAAGGTCTCTTTTTTGAAATTTAACTGCATCACAACCAACATCTTTTGCCATGTCTATTAATTTTTTTGCAATTTTTATATCACCATTATGATTAATTCCTATTTCAGCGATTATAAATACTTTATTATTTGCCATATTTTATTATTAATTTGTGAAACTTATAATTTATATCAAAACAATAACAAGAATAATCTATTAGATCTATAATCTAAAGTATAATTTTATTATATAAATTTAAATTTCTAATTTATGATTTTATCATAATGATTTATAGCCAACATATCATTGTATATATTTTAATTTAATATATGTATTTTAGTTGATAATGAACAAAGGTCAAAAACTTCTAAAAAAAGCAAAAAAAATAATTCCAGGTGGAAACCAATTATTATCAAAAAGAAGTGAAATTTTCCTCCCTGGAATTTGGCCAACCTATTACAGCAAAGCAAAGGGCTGTTATATTTGGGATTTAGATAATAAAAAATATTTTGATTTTGCAGGAATGGGTGTCACAGCATGTGTTCTGGGATATTCTGATCCTGATGTAAACAAATCTATCACTAAAGGGTTAAATGCAGGCTCAATGACTACCTTAAATGCAATTGAAGAGGTTGAGTTAGCTAAAAGATTTTTGAAAATACATAAATGGGCAGGTATGGCAAAATTTTGTAAATCTGGAGGAGAAGCGTGTATGGTAGCTATAAGAATTGCTAGAAATTATACTAATAAACAAAATATTGCTTTTTGTGGGTACCATGGATGGCATGATTGGTATTTAGCAGCAAATTTAAATGATAAAAAAAATCTTGATAAGCAATTGTTACCTGGCTTAAAAACTAATGGAGTATCTAGAAGTTTTTACAATTCAATAAAACCATTTTTATATAATGATATTAATTCTCTTAAAAAAATTTTTAAAAAGAAAAATCACAATATTGGTATAATTATAATGGAACCAATGAGAGCAGTAAAACCAAAAAATAATTTTCTTCAAAAAGTTAAAAGTATTGCAAAAAAAAATGGAGCAATTTTAATTTTCGATGAAATTACATCTGGATTTAAAGATAATTATGGAGGACTCCATTTAAAACTAAATATTGAACCTGATATGGCTATTTTTGGCAAATCAATTGGAAATGGATATCCGATATCGGCAATAATAGGTAAAAAAAAAATAATGAACGAGTCTCAGGAAACATTTATTAGTTCTACAATGTGGACAGACCGACTTGGGTTTATTGCTGCAAATGAAACTCTTAAAAAATTAAATAAATTTAAAATAAATAAAAAAATATCAAATTTTGGTGTAAAAATTAAAAAAGGTTGGCTTAGATTATCAGCTAAACATAATCTAAACATTAGTGTTTTTGGTATAGATGCGATACCAGGATTTAAGTTTAATTATGATGAAAATTTAAAAATATCTACATTTTTTACACAAGAGATGCTTAAACTTGGTTTTCTAGCAAATACTACTTTGGCAACATGCTACTCATACAATGATAATATTATAAAAAAATATTTATCAAATGTAGATAAAGTATTTAGAAAAATCAAATTGGGTATTGAAAATAATTCAATTAATTTAGATGGTAGTATAAAACACTCTTCATTTAAGAGATTAACAGGCTAATTATTAAATTAGATGAAGAATCATTCAATTATTTTAGCTAGAGGAGGGTCAAAAGGAATTAAAAATAAAAATTTAAAAAAAGTTGGTGGTCAACCATTAATTTTTTGGTCAATAAAAGCCTCATTAAACTCAAAAAAAATTTCTAAAACTTGGGTAAGTAGTGATTCTGACAAGATTTTGAAATATGCTTCAAAATTTGGAGCAAGTATAATAAAAAGAAATTCAAGACTTTCTAATGATAATGCTTCTTCCGAGGTTGCTTGGCTACATGCTGTTAAACATATAGAAAAACAATTTGTCTTTGATAATGTAGTTGGAATGCAACCAACATCACCAATCAAAAGTTCTTTAGATTTAGACAAAGCATTATTAAAGTTTGAAAGGGAAAAATTTGACTCATTATTATCGACAACTCCTATAAAAGATTACTTTGTTTGGACACAAAAAAAAAAGTTAATTCCATTGTATGATCAAAATAATAGAAAACGAAGACAAGAAATTTCTACAAAATATTTAGAAAATGGGTCTTTTTATATTTTTAACAAAGATAAATTTAAAAAACATAAAAATAGATTGTTTGGAATTATTGGTCAATTTATACAAAATAAAACAAAATCTTTTCAAGTTGATGATTTAGAGGATTTGTTTATTGTTCATTCTCTACTATCATCAAAAAAAATTAAAAAATTTAATAAATGAACGAATATTATCCAAATTTTATCGATAAAAATAAATTAAGAATATTTAATATTGATCCACATAAACTTAGAGGAAAAAAATTTTTTGAGGAAATATTTAATTACAGAAAGAAAATTTATAAAGCCCAAAAAATTAGAATTAAAAAAAAAAAATCATTTAAATGTAATCTTTGTGGAAGTAAAAAAGGTAAAACTTTTTTGACATGGAAACAGAAATATGAATTAATAAGCTGTTCTAAATGTAACTCTGTTTCTCCAAATATAAATTTTAAAAATGAGAATAAATTTATAGAGTCAGTATACAATGATAAAATTTATACAAAAAAAGCTTTTGAAGCAATTTTTAAAAATTATCAATATAGAAAGAAAAAATTTGGAAAAGAAAGATATGATTATTGTATCAAGAGACTTGGGCTTAATACAAAAGATAAAATATTAGATTTAGGTTGTGGCTTTGGTTATTTTATCAATTATTTAAAATCGAAGAAAATTTATGCGAAAGGAATTGAACCTTCAAAAAATATTACTGAATATTGTAAAACTAAATTAAAATTAAATGTAACTTCAGACAAATTAGAAAATGAAAAAAATAATTACTATAATTTGATAACTTTATTTGATGTTTTAGAACATCTAAAAGATCCATGTGCGTATTTTAAAACTATAAATAAAAAATTAAAAAAAAATGGTTTTTGTGTTGCATATACTCCAAATATACATTCTTTTTCATATGCGTTGATGGGATCAAACCAAAATACAATGTTACCCTTCGAGCACTTATGTTTTTTTAATGAAAAGTCACTTAAATATTTAGCTCAGAAGAGTGGTTTTAAAATTACGAAAATTGAAACTTACGGATTTGATGTTATGGATTATATGTTATTAAAAGAGTTCCAAGATAAATTTGAATATACTAAAAAATTTAAAGAATTTATAAATCTAATTCAGCCCATTCTAGATAAATTTAATTTAAGTAATCACTTTCGAATAACTTTTAAAAAAATTAAATAATTGTCCTACCACCATCAACAAAAATATTTTGACCAGTAATAAATTTTGAGTGATCATCGATTAAAAACTCTAATAGGCCAAATAAATCATCATAAACAGCCAGTCTATTCATTGGAGTAACTTTTTTGATTTCATTAATTAATTTTTGATTTTGTGAATTTTTTATTGGTCCTGGAGAAATCATATTCACTCTTACGTTTTTGTTAGCAAATAAACTTGCATAAAATTTTGTTAAACCAAGTAATCCATGCTTAACTACAGAATAAGTTGGGGGCTTTATATAATTTGGATACGCAGATTTATATATTTTTTGGTTTGGTGCTATAAAAGATAAATCTGAACCAATATTAATAATGGATCCTTTTTTTTTCTTACACATTTCTTCACCAAAATATTTTATCATTAAGAAAGAGCCTATGATGCTAACCTTCATTTCTTTATCCCAGGTACTAAGTTCTGGGTATTTTAAATTTTTAAGACTAGTTTTTTTTGGCACTGCATCTATTGCCGCATTATTGATTATTGCATAGATATTTTTTTTTCTAAATCTTTTATAAACTTTTTTTACATCATTTTCTTTTGTAATATCGGCACAAATTTTAATTAAATTTTTTTTATTTAGATCTTTTAATTTCTTGTAATTTTTATCTATACAAACTACTTCATAATTTTTTTTTGATAGGTGAACGCTAAAATTTGAGCCCAAAAAACCTGCTGCTCCTGTAATCAGTATAGTTTTAATCATAATGTTTCTCCACCATCAATAACAAAATTGCTACCCGTAATAAAATTATTTTTTGTATTTAATATAAAATTTATAGTTTCAGCAATTTCTAATGGTTTACAAAAACTATTCATAGGTACATTTTTAGATATATATCTTAAAGTTTTCATTTTATTATTTTTAATTTTTCTATCCCAATTATTATTGGACTGCAAAATATTACCTGGAGAGATGATATTTAAACTAATTTTAAATTTTGCTAATTCTTTCGCTTTATATTTGGAATAAAAATTAATTGCAGATTTTGCAACTGAATAAGTAATTGGTGCTTTTGTTACGTTCAAACCAGCAATAGATGAAATTCCTATAATTTTTGTTGATCTAAATTTATATATTTTTGTATATGAGGAAATTAAATTAGTCATAGTAAAAAAATTATCATCAAAAGATTTTTTAAAATCAATAGAACTCTCAAAACTTTTAAAAGTTTTTTTGCTATTTCCAGCACATAAAATTAATAAATCTATTTTTTTGAATTTTTTTTGAATTTTTTTTAATGTAATTAAAACTTCTTCCTCTTTTGCTAAGTCACAATTAAAATTATAAAACTCTTTGTTTTGATTTGAGTTTCTAGATATATTAATAATATTATATTTTTTTTTTAAAAAAAATTTTCCTAAATATAAGCCTAAATTTTTAGAGGCACCTGAAATTATAATATTTTTTTTCATTCAAAATAATGTTTTTCAAAAAAATTTTTATTAATAAGAATTTCTTCAATATGTTTTTTTTTTTTGCTTCTAGCAGTTTGCAATATAAAATTACCTGAATATTTTTTTTTTCTTATAAAATTAAAAAATTTTTTGTAATTCCAATTTCCTTGTCCCAATCTTACAGTTGTAGATTTTTTTTTTCTATCTTTGATGTGAATATTTTTTACATATTTAAAATAAACTTTTTCTTCAGAAAAATCATAGTCTAAGGATGCACTATTTCCTGTGTCATAATTAATACCGAATTTTTTGCTTTTAAATTTTTTTATAAAATTTAGTAATTTATTAGGCTTATAATCACTTTCAAACAAGAATTGAGCTGTATTGAACTTTCTACTTATTTTTTTAAGCTGTATAATTAAATCATTTTCTTCAATTATGTTTTCAATACTACTATTATCCACTAATGGAATTATATATTTTTTAATTCCAATTTTTCTTCCATTTCTAAATATTTTTTCCAAATTATTAATTATGATTTTTCTATTTTTTAAATTTGCTTTAAAAAAAGGCCTTTGCATAAAATAATCTAATGTTATTGAAGGTATTTTGAATTTATACTTAGTCAAAATTTTTTTAAGATTTTTTATATTACCATTGTAAATCGGATTTTTACTTAAATTATCATCATCAATTGTCCACTCCATAAATTGAAATCCTAGATTATGAGCAATTTTAATTTCTTTTGCCCAGTTGTTTGCTGGAAAGAACTGTATCCTTCCCTTTTTTTCTGAGTCAACTAGTCTACCCTGCATGAAACCTAGATTAAATCTTTTCATAGACCTTTAGAAATCCACCCTCCATCTACAACAAAATCTTGTCCATTGATATAACTAGATTTTTCAGACGAGAGTAATTCAATAATTCCAATTAAATCCGTTGGTTTGCCCCACCTATTAGAAATAGTTCTTGAAATTCTTTTTTTACTTTCTTTTATATTTTTATAACTGTTTAATGTCATATCTGTTTTAATATAGCCTGGTGAAATTGAGTTTACCCTTATTTTCTTTTTGGAATAATCCAAGGCCAAAGCTTTTGTCAAAGACAAAATCCCTCCTTTTGAACTAACGTATCCAGGATTTGATGGGAAACCCATGTAAGCATTAATACTTGAAATATTTATTATTGAACCGCCTTTTTTTGGAAATTTTCTATAAGCCTCATGGCTGCAATATAAAACAGAATTTAAATTGACACTTACAATTCTTTCAAAATTTTTTATATAATTCTTTTCTGAGGCTTGTGCTATCCCAGCATTATTAATTAAACAGTCAATTTTTTTTATTTTTTTAAAAGTATGCATTACTTCTTCATACGAACTTACATCACATTTGTGGTTCTCTACATTTTTTAGATTACACTTTGATCTAGAGATATTTATTGCTTTTATAGACTTATTATTTGAAAAATGAGATAAGATTGACTTACCTATACCTCTTGATCCACCTGTTACAACTATAACTTTACTCACTATAAGTTTATTATTAATCAATTAATTTAAAATTACAAACTTGATTTATCGATCTTTTTATAGAATTTTAATATAAATTTTTCTGTTAACAAAATATCTCCGATATAATTTTGGACTGAATATTTCTTTAAATATTTACTTATTGTATAGCCATTTAAATTAAAAGTTAATCTTATACTTTTTTTGATAAATTTAGGTATCAACTTAAAATTACTCATTAATTTTCTTTTTTTTAATCTTCTTTCCTTTGCCTCAAAATGAAAATTTGTTTGCTTATCATACAAATTAGTAAAAATATTTTTAAATTCATCTTTATCAATTTGAGGATTAATATTACAAAAAAAATCAGCTGCCTCTTCAATAAAATATTTTTTCTTATTAGCTTCAATATTCCACCATTCCTCCAAGACTTCGTTATCTTCAAACCAACCTATAATTCTATTTTCTTGGCTTCTAAACCATGAAAATTCATTGATAATCTTATTTTTTCCAGCGAAAGCAAAGGCTAATTCAACTCTATCTTCAATAAGAGTACTTAAATTTGGAAATAATTTTCTGTCTAAAGATGATATATTTACTATAATTTTCTTCAACACTTCAGTTCTTAAAACTGAATATAACGAATTAGGTAATCTGTCCTCCATCCAAAACTTTATTCTATCTAATGGATTATCATTGTCATTCGATTTTAATTTTTCATAAATTCTCATACCTCTAAAATATTTTCTAAAAAAAATAGTAAACAAAATTGGTAAACCACCACATGAACTATATTCAGGATTTTTTTCCAAAAATTCTACGTATTTGTCTACACTAGACCTTACATGAAGCTCATCATCACTCACAAAAATACAGTAATCTGTATTTATTAAATCTTTTAGTTTAGACCATCTATCAAAATAGGATTTTGTAGGATAGTGTAAATATTTAATCTGATTTGTGTCCTCAACATTAATTTTTTTTTCACTACCATCTAAAATTAGTAATTTATAACCAGTATAAAATTGTCTATGGTATTCTATTACTCTCTTGAGAAAAAGTGGTCTATTATATGAAAGACAAATTACTGTAGTATTGTATTTGTGGTCTTTATTGTCTTCCATTAAATTTTTACTTAATTTTTTTTAAATAACCATCAAAGGTTTCTGTTATTTGAAGTTTTGCACAAATATCTTGATCTACTTTAAAATTATTATTATTTTTTAGGAATTCAACAAGTGCTGTCATTGGGTTATTTCCTACATCCCACGGTCTATTTTTATAATATCCTTTTGGAAAATATTCTGTAAATGTATCGCCAACTACTAGGTATGAATTTTTACTAACAAAATTTTTATATATATTAATCTCATCTTTTACATGCTTGTATGTATGATTAGAGTCTAAAAAGACCATAACTTTTTTATTTTTTATTAATTTTTTTACTGTTTTTACTGTTTTAACACTAGTCGATGATCCTTCAATTAATTTCAATTTATTAAAAAACTTATGTTTTTTTAACCTTTCATAATTATGTCTTCTAATGTCAACATCTATACCAATAACGAATGCTTCTTTTTTAGAAAATAATTCAAGCATAGTCGCTGAAAAAATAACACTGCCTCCATGCGCTACACCAGTTTCAATAATTACATCTGGTTTAACTTTAGATATTATTTCTTGGAGAACAACTAGGTCATTTGGAAATTTTATGACTGGTACTCCCGCCCATTGAAAATTATAAGTGTATTTGTATTTATCTGCGCTCACCATCCAATCAATTGATTTTTTAAACAATTTTTGGTCTTTTTTCATTTTTCTTAAATTATTTTTTACCTGATTATTAAATTTGATAATTTTTTTATGAGTCATTTTTCTTATTACAGTTATATTGTTAATCTAAATTTTTTCATGTTTAATAAAACTTTATTTATTTGTCCATTTTTGAAATAATCTGTCAATTACATTTTCCATATAATCTATACAATCTTTCCTTGAATTTGGATAATCAATAAATTTTGACTTATATTCAAAATCATTAGAGTATTCTGGTAGATTACTCTCTACTATTGTATCAAGTTTTTTATTAAAATGTATTTGGTATTTGTCTGATATTATATTGACGATATCTATTATAGACATAACAAGGTTTGAACCACAATTTCTAACAGAGTATCCTTTGGGAAAATTTTCAATAGTTTTGAAAACAATTTCAGCTAATTGATCAATAAGTATAAAGTTTCTTTTTTGTTTTCCAGATGAGCGCAATCCTACAGAGCCATTGTTAATAGCGTCAAGTATAAAGCACATTGGGACTAATGTATTACGATTTACCGTACTTATTTCTGGTACTCCATAGACATTTGAAGGTCTTAAGACAGCAATATTAAAATTTTGCGTATCACAATAAAATTTACAAAGTTCTTCACCAAGATAATGATTTGCTGCATAAGGCGTTTCACAATTAATTTTTTTTAACTCGTCATAATATCCATTCAGTTCTGTACCATAAACTTGAGCTGTAGAAAAAAATATTATATTTGATATTCTGGCTTTTTTTGAAGCTTCCAAAAGCTTGCTAGTTCCAACAATTGAAAGAGATAATCCTGCGCTTGTATCTTTAGACAAAATATCATTTGCAGTCGCACAATGTATAATTGTATCTGCTCTCTCCAACTCTAAATGACTTTTGTGATTAAAATCAGCTTCAATCACGTCAATACCAAGTTCCTTGCTTACGATGGAAGCAGATTTCCTTGTGATTCCAATAACGTGATAACCTTTATCTAAAAATAATTTTGCAAGTCTACTACCAATAAAACCAGAAATACCAGTTATATAAATCTTTTTTTGCTTAGAATTCATATCTCTACAAATTAACAGGTTTAATTTTTTCAAAAGAATTTGCAGCCTTATCTTTATCAGAAATCACTGATGGTTGAATTGGCCAGTCAATTGAAACATTTGGATCATTCCAAATCAGATCACCTTCCAATTCTGGCGCATAAAAATCAGAGACTAAATACAAAATTTCAGTATTTGGCTCAAGCGAAATGAAACCATGAGCAAATCCTTTGGGAACATACATCATTGTTCGATTTTTATCAGAAAGCTTTTTTCCAAACCATTTTCCATACGTTGCAGACTTATTACGAAGATCAACAACTACATCCCAAATAGCGCCTTTTAAACATCGAATCAACTTTACCTCTGCTTTTGGTCCCCTTTGATAGTGTAAACCTCTTAAAGTACCCATTTCTTTACTTTCAGAATTGTTAATCTGAACCCATTTTGTATTTAGTCCATGCTCTGAAAATTCCTTCTCACAAAAATATCGAGCAAAAAAACCTCTTTCATCCTCTTTTTTTTCTAAATTGATTATAAAGTTACCTTTTAAGTTTGTTTGTTCAAATTTCATAAATTTTTCTTACTGTTAATTAATAATTCAAAAAGATTTCCATCTTAGATCTTTTCCCAATCTATTATTTCTAATATGTTCTCGTAATGTGTATAGTCTCATGAAAAAAGAAGATTCTCTAAAGTTCTTATTCGAAAAATTCATTTTTAAAAAACCATCTCTTAAGCGACAAATTGATTTTTCAAGTGTAATAATTGGCTGAAACTCGGGAGCTAATTTTTCATAGAGATTAAAATTTACAGTATAAGATCTTTTGTCTGGAGGTGCGTCTTTATTAATAGATATTTTTGTTTTTGGTATAAGTTTAGCAACTGCATTAGCAATATCTTTAACTTGATAGTTGCTAGAATTTTTTCCTGCATTTATTGCAAGATACTGTTCTCCATTATCTTTTTTCCTATTTATTGCCCAATCAATTGTTCTAGACATATCTTCGACATCTATTAGAGGTCTCCAAGGCGTACCATCACTCAGAACAGTTATTTCACCTGAAGAAATTGCACATGCAACAAAATCATTTAGAACTAAATCTAATCGAAGTCTTTCTGACCAACCACAAGCTGTTGCAAATCTTAAACTTGTGAAAATCATGTCGCCTAGAGATATATCTTTTAAATCTTCTTCTGTTCCTATTTTAGAGCGAGCGTAAGCAGTTAAAGGATTCGTCTTATCTGTCTCTTTTCTTGATCCTCCATCTACTTGACCATACATTGAGCAACTAGATGCAAACACAAATTTTTTTACACCTTCTTTAATAGCCATTTTTGCAAGTCTCAAACTTGCATGTCTATTTATATCTCCTGTAACATCTTCAAATTCTTTCCCAATTGGATCGTTTGAAATGCCAGCAAGATGAACTATAGCATCTACACCCGTTAACAATGGTTGATTGATATCTCTTATATCCCCAAAATGTTGAACTGATATCGCTCTTTCAGGAATAAAATTTGTGCCAGTCAGTGAATGGCCAAAAAAACTTGTGTCATAACCAATTAATTCAATTTTTGGATATTTTTTTTTTAAATATTGAGCTAATATCGAACCAACATAACCCATATTGCCTGTAATAAATACTTTCACTATATTTTTTTTATTAATTTCCTAGAAAAATAAGTAACATTTTTTTCAATTATTTAATTACCACGTTTTCCAGGGAGCTTTATCTTCATTCCACATTTTATTAAGCATATTCTTTTCTCTTAAAGTATCCATTGGCTGCCAGAAACCATCATGTTTAAATGCAACTAATTGTTTGTTTTTAGCAAGCGCATTTAGAGGTTCTTCTTCCCATGATGTTTGCTCGTCATTAATTAAGTCAATTACGCTGGGGCTTAAAACAAAAAAACCACCATTAATCCAACTACCATCACCATCTGGCTTCTCTTTAAAGTTGTCAACAATATCTTTTGGTCCAAATTTCAAAGCACCATAACGTCCTGGTGAAACAGTGGCAGTTAAAGTAGCTTTTTTACCATGATCTTGATGAAATTTAATTAAGTTAGAAATGTTAATATCACCTAAGCCATCTCCGTAAGTAAAACAAAAAGCTTCTTCGTCATTTACATGCTCTCTAACTTTTTTTAAACGACCACCAGTCATAGTATTTTCACCTGTATCTATCAAAGTCACTTTCCATGGCTCTGAGTTATTATTATGTACTTCAACAGTATTATCTCGAATTTGAAAAGTAACGTCTGATTGATGTAAATGATAATTTTTGAAATATTCTTTAATAATGAAACCTTTGTATCCACAACATATAATAAAATCATTAATTCCATGTGAGGAATAAATCTTCATAATATGCCAAAGTATAGGTTTTCCTCCTATTTCAATCATTGGCTTAGGCAATTTATCTGTTTCCTCAGAAAGACGAGTGCCAAAACCACCTGCTAGTATAACTGCTTTCATGAATATTTTTCTTTTTTTAATAAATATACTATTTTTTTAAATTATATCACTAACTTTAAATTAAACGGACTAATTGATTAATTAAAATATAAACACGTAAGTGAATAATCGCAGAAAGTAAGAAAATAATAATTAATTAAATAATATTAATTAAAAATTTGTAAGATTTTAATTATATACTTTAATAATACCTATGGTTAAATTACCTAAAAATTTTTTTCAGTGCATAAATCAAGCCAATTGAGCTATTAGTACTGGTCAGCTGCACGCATTACTGCGCTTCCACATCCAGCCTATCAACGTGGTGGTCTACCACGGCTCTATAGGAA
>Ga0181552_10000134_pt1 | contig 49936 bp, 50 predicted proteins | sample 011ome_18_FD_130583 | JGI IMG/M metagenome (GOLD analysis project Ga0181552, IMG submission 130583) | Coastal salt marsh microbial communities from the Groves Creek Marsh, Skidaway Island, Georgia - 011501BT metaG (megahit assembly) | ecosystem: Environmental > Aquatic > Marine > Intertidal...
AAGATCCTGGAATTTTTTAGGTATTTCATAGTCGAAAAGGTTATGCAATGGCTTGACAATTGCTATTTGGGCTATATTTTTTTTCATTTTTTTTAAATAAAGTATTTATCTTTGTGTAATTTTTTTGTAATGTAATTGGTGTATCTTTAATTTTTTTTTCTAATAAATGATATTTTACACCTTAATTAATCGCAAAGGGCTATATTTTGGATATTTTAAGACAGCAAATACTTAGAACAGACATTTCAGGAATGCCTTTAGAATGGATAGCATACCAAGATGCTGTTAGGCTCCATTTTAACGGGCAAATAGCATACACTTGCGGAACAAATATAATGACTATACGTGGAGGAATAAACGCAAAAACAAATTTAAGAAGTCAAGTTCACGTTAATTCTATAATTGCTACATACGGAAATAATCAGACTCTTGCCATGCAATATGCACCCCCATTAAATAATAGAACACTTTTTAATAGGGATGATCATTTATGTTTATATTGTGGATTAAAATTTAGTTCAGATAATTTATCAAGAGATCATGTCACTCCATTATTTCAAGGTGGAAAAGATAAATGGGTAAATGTTGTCTCAGCATGCAAAAGATGCAATAACGCTAAGGCTGGTAGAACGCCGGAACAAGCGAAGATGGAACTTTTAGCTATTCCTTTTGTCCCAACACATGCTGAATATATATTCCTTCAAGGAAAAACAATATTATGCGATCAAATGGAATTTCTAAAGCAACATTTTCCTAGAACAAGTCCTTTGAGAAACAGGATCTAAGTATAAATATACTATTATCAAAAAAATTTCCTTTAGTTTATAATGTTTGAAATATATGAAATATAAGTCTAACGAAAATTATAACCATGGTGATAAGAGAAATATCGGTGTTCTACTTGTAAATTTAGGAACACCAGATGCTCCAACCACTCGGGATGTAAGGAAGTATTTAAAAGAATTTTTATCTGACCCTAGAATAGTTGAAATACCTAAAATAATATGGTGGTTAATTTTAAATTTAATAATTTTAAATATAAGACCTAGGAAAAGTAAAAAACTATATGAAAAAATTTGGCTTGAAGATGGCTCTCCACTTTTAGTTAATTCAAAAAAAATAATTGAAAAAATTAAAATGTCAGAAGATTCTTATCAAAAAAATTTAATTATTGATTTGGCTATGAGGTATGGAAATCCATCAATAAAAAAAGCATTAGAGAATTTTAAAAAGAAAAATGTCAATAAAATATCTGTAATCCCAATGTTTCCTCAGTATTCAGCTGCTACCACAGCATCAATATTTGATAAAATATCTGCAGAACTAACAACTTGGCGTAATTTACCAGATATAAGATTTTTATCTAGTTATCATGATGATAAAAATTATATTGATGCTTGTGTGAATAGAATAGAAACATATTGGGAAAAAAAAGGAAAATCAAATCAATTAATTTTTTCTTTTCATGGTCTGCCACAAATTAATTTATTTAAAGGAGACCCATATCATTGTTATTGCCAGAAAACTGCAAGATTAATAGCTGAAAAATTAAATATTTCAAAAAATGAGTATTCTGTTACATTTCAATCAAGATTTGGAACACAAAAGTGGTTGCAACCTTATACAGACGACATAATAGAGAATTTTGCTAAATCAGGAGTGGAAAGTATCGATGTTTTTTGTCCTGGTTTTTTATGCGACTGTTTAGAGACATTAGAAGAAATAAACATGCAAAGCAGGGAGTTATTTTTTTCTTCAGGTGGCAAATCTTTTAATTATATTCCAGCATTAAATGATAGCGATTATAATATTAAAGCCATGACAGAAATTATAAAAAATGAGCTAAACGGCTGGGATAATAATAATATAAATTTAGAAAAAAATAGACAAGAAACAAAAAGACTTTATGAAGAAAGCACAGATAATAAAATAATATGAAATATTTTCTCTTCGTTATAATATTTTTACCATTAATTGAAATTTATTTTTTTGTACAAATTGGAACTGAAATAGGCGCGTTATCGTCTATTTTATTAACTTTATTCACAGCATTCTTAGGAATGGTAACTATAAAATATCAGGGAATGTCTTCATTTACACAAGCTAGACAGTCAATACTTAATACACATAATCCTGGTGTTGAGATGCTCAGTAAATTTCTTTTATTAGTGAGTGGAATTTTTTTATTTATACCAGGTTTCTTTACTGATTTTCTTGGTGTCATTTTATTGTTTCCTTTTTCGAGGGTTTTGTTAGTGCAACTTGTAATTGCCAAACTTATTAATAATTATCAAAATTTCAAATCAAAGGATGGAAAAGAAAAGGACTATATAGATATAGATCCAGATAATTAATTCTTGACTTTTTCTCACTAATACATAAAATTAGCACTCTCCTAAAGAGAGTGCTAAAAAATAATTTAATATCGCAGGAGTTATAGTTATGAAAATTAGACCTTTGCATGACAGAGTTGTCATAAAAAGAATGGAAGAGGAGAGAACATCTCCTGGTGGGATCGTTATACCGGATAGCGCTACAGAAAAACCTATTAAAGGGGAGGTTATAGCTGTTGGAAAAGGGAAAATACTTGAAAATGGTAATACACAGCCTCTAGATGTAAAAGTTGGTGATAAGGTTTTGTTTGGCAAATATTCAGGAACAGAAGTTAAGGTAGATTCTGATGAACTTGTTGTAATGAAAGAAGATGACATTATGGCAATAATAGAATAATAATTTTTAAATTAAATAATATTAAAGGTGAAATAAAATGGCAGCAAAAGAAGTTAGATTTGGTGATGAAGCACGTCAAAGAATGGTGGCAGGTGTAAATTTATTAGCTAATGCCGTAAAAGCAACCCTTGGACCTAAAGGAAGAAATGTGGTTTTAGATAAAGCGTTTGGAGCTCCAACAGTTACAAAAGACGGGGTATCGGTTGCAAAAGAAATAGAGTTGAAAGACAAATACGAGAATATGGGCGCGCAGATGGTTAAAGAAGTAGCTTCTCAAACGTCAGATGTTGCTGGAGACGGAACAACAACTGCTACAGTACTAGCCCAAGCTATAGTAAGAGAAGGAATGAAGTCAGTAGCTGCTGGTATGAACCCAATGGATTTAAAAAGAGGAATAGATAAAGCAGTATTGGAATCAGTAGCGGCATTAAAAAATATTTCTAAACCTTGCGCAGATAATAAAGAAATTGCACAAGTAGGGTGTATTTCTGCCAATTCCGATTCTCAAGTTGGTGATATTATAGCTGATGCAATGGACAAAGTCGGAAAGGAAGGTGTTATCACAGTAGAGGAGGGTAATTCATTAGAGAATGAATTAGAGGTTGTTGAAGGTATGCAATTTGATAGAGGTTACTTATCTCCATATTTTGCAAATAATCAAGAAAGCATGACTTGTGATCTTGATGAGCCCTTTATCCTATTGCACGACAAGAAAATCTCAAATATAAGAGAAATGTTACCTTTATTAGAGTCAGTAGCAAAAGCCGGAAAGCCACTTCTAATAATTGCTGAAGATGTAGAAGGTGAAGCTCTTGCAACTTTAGTAGTCAATTCTATAAGAGGTATTGTTAAAGTTTCTGCAGTTAAAGCTCCTGGATTTGGTGATAGAAGAAAAGCAATGTTGGAAGATATTGCTATCCTTACAGGTGGAACGGTAATCTCAGAAGAAGTGGGATTATCTCTAGAAAAAGTTACATTAGAAGATCTTGGTACAGCAAAGAAAGTAAATATTTCGAAGGAAAATACTACTATTATTGATGGATCTGGGGGCGCAGATCAAATTAAAGGAAGAGTTGATCAAATACGTGCGCAAATAGAAGAAGCTACATCTGATTATGATAAAGAGAAGCTTCAGGAAAGAATGGCAAAACTTGCTGGTGGTGTTGCAGTTATAAAAGTTGGTGCAGCAACAGAAGTTGAGATGAAAGAAAAGAAAGCAAGAGTAGAGGACGCTTTACACGCAACTAGAGCAGCTGTTGAAGAGGGTGTTGTCCCAGGTGGTGGAACAGCTTTAATTAGAGCAATTTCCGCGATAAAAGATCTAGAAGGTGATAATGCAGATCAAAACATGGGAATAAATATATTAAGGAGATCAATGGAAGAACCATTAAGACAAATTGTTGGTAACGCTGGCGATGAGGCTTCTGTAATCTTGGCTAAAGTAATTGAAAGTAAAAATTCAAATGAAGGTTATAATGCAGCAACTGGAGAATTTGGCGATATGATTGCAATGGGTATCCTTGATCCAACAAAAGTAACAAGATCTGCACTTCAAAATGCAGCCTCTGTAGCTGGTCTAATGATAACTACAGAAGCAATGGTAGCTGAGTTACCTGCTGAAGAAGAAGATGGCGGACATTCACATGGCGGCGGCATGGATCCAATGGGCGGCATGGGCGGCATGGGCGGCATGGGCGGCATGATGTAAATTAAATTAATTTGTAAAATAAATAAAAAAGTCCTGCAAGTTAGGGCTTTTTTTTTGCATAATATAAATATGAAAATAAAAAATCATATACTTGATGAAGTGAAATATCTTGAATCTCCAAATTATAATGTAAGACCAGATGAAAAAGATATCTCTCTTATAGTGATTCATAGCATTAGTTTGCCACCAACAATATTTGGTAATACTTATGTAGAGGAATTCTTTTTGAATAAATTATCACATACTAATCAAGAGTATCTTAATTCCATAAGAGACATGAAAGTTTCATCACACTTATATATAAAAAGAGATGGAGAAGTTATTCAATTTGTACCTTTTAATAAAAGAGCGTGGCATGCAGGTAAATCTTCTTATAATGGTAGAGAAAATTGTAATGACTTTTCTATCGGGATTGAGTTAGAGGGCTGTGAAGATATCTCCTTCGAAGACAATCAATATATTAAATTATCTGAAATTTTACACATACTCTTTAAAGAGTATCCGAGTTTAAACATAGAAAGAACAGTTGCACATTCTGATATATCTCCTGGAAGAAAATTAGATCCTGGTCCATTATTTGACTGGAAAAGGCTTAAATCCATGATAAAATAAATTAAAGTTTAAAGGAGTGTATTATTATGACTGGTTGGGCGTGGATTACAATTGGCGCAGTAGTTTTAGCTGTCGTTATTATGCAGATAGCAGCTAGATTCGCCGATTATGATGAAAAATAAATCTAGATAAAAATTAAAGCTTTTAGGGTTATTAATTTTCTTTTTAAATTAGGTAAATATTTATGATTGATAAGTTTCTAAAAAATTTATCTTCACATCCTTGTTCTTTACATTTAAAAAATTCAAAAATTGGGCTTGAAAAAGAGTCTTTAAGAGTTGATAAGAACGGAACAATTTCTTACAAAATGCATCCAAAAAAATTTGGATCTTCTCTAACTAATAAATTTATTACAACTGATTATTCTGAGGCACTACTAGAAATGGTAACCCCGCCGTGTTCTTCAAATTTAGAAGCAATAAATTATTTAGAAAATATTATAGCTTATGTTTATGAAAATTTAGAAGACGAATATTTATGGCCTGCAAGCATGCCTTGTATCATTGCTGGCGAAAAAAGTATTCCGATTGCTTATTACGGTACTTCAAATCCAGGAAGGATGAAAACAACTTATAGAAGAGGTTTAGGAAATAGATATGGAAGAATTATGCAGGTCATATCTGGCATTCATTATAACTATTCTTTTTGTGAAAAATTTTGGGAACAATTTTCTGCATTTAAAAAGTCAAATAAAGAAATTAAGGACTTTAAGTCCGAACAATACTTTATAACATCTAGAAATTTATTAAGAAATGGTTGGGTGATACCATATCTTTTTGGTTGTTCACCTGCTGTTTGTAAATCATATTTATCAGGAAAAAAAAATTCATTAGAATCATTTGACGAATATACGTACTATGAAAAATATGCAACATCATTAAGGATGGGTGATATTGGTTATCAAAATAATAAGGAAGAAGATATGGGAGTTCACATTGATTATAACTCATTAAAAAATTATGTTAAAAGTTTAAATAGTGCAATAAAAAAAAATAGTGGTGAATACGAGAAAATTGGTGTTTTTAGTGAAGGTTATTATAAACAGATAAATTCAAATATCTTACAAATAGAAAATGAATATTACAGTACGGTAAGACCAAAACCAAATCCAAACCTAGAACTTAGACCATCAAAAGGATTAAATATTAGTGGTGTTGATTATATTGAATTAAGATCCATAGATAACAATATTTTTTCTAAAGCAGGTATAGATATCAATCAAATGTATTTTACAGAGTTATTAATTATGCATAGTTTATTTTCAAATGACAGTAAAATTTCACAGAACGAACTTATAGAAATTAAAAAAAATCTTACAAACGTTGCTCATAAAGGTAGAGATAGAAAACTAAAGCTTACTATAAAAGGCAAAAAAAAATTATTACTTGATGAATTAGGTATAATACTAAATGAAATAGAAAAAATAGCTTCCTTAATATTTTCTATAACAAAAGATGAAAAATATAAGGATTGTGTAAAAATACAAAAAGAAAAAATAAAAGAAAAAAATTGTCTCCCATCAGATAGAGTGCTTACAGAAATGACAGAAAATCAATTAAGTTTTTATGAATTTACTATGAATAATATATCAAAACAAAAAAAATATTTTAACAATCTCGACACAGATAATGTTATTATGAATTCTCTTGAAAAAGAGTCAATTGATTCTTTAAAAAAGCAAAATGATTTAGAAAAAAATCAAAAAGAAAGCTATGAAGATTATATTAAAAAATATTTTTCAAATTAATGAGTTTTAGAATTATTCAATTAGAGGATTTACCTGTTAAAATAATCAGTGAGAGTGATAGTATCAGAATGGCTTTCATAGATGCATATATTCGTAAAACAATGGATGATGCTGAAGAAAAAACGCTGTGGAAACAAGATGGTGAAATTCTTTTAAAAAAAGTAAAAAAAAATAAGCTTGAAGAATATCAAGATGAAAAAATATCTGAAATATCTGTAAGTTATGATTTTTATACGTATAAGAATATGTTAATTTTACCTTTTGAAAAAAAAGGTGATATTTATATAACAATTAAATTTAACAAAATGGATTATGAAATTAATATAGAGTGTGAATTAATTAATATTTTGTTGAGAGACAAACCAAAATATGTGCGCCACATAAAGAAAACGGAGTAAAAATGAGATTTTATATGGTTAATTTAAATAATTCTTCTTTATTAGCTATTAGTAATAATGATGAAGACTTCTTAATTCCAGGAACTTTCAAGAATTGTCCCAAAGAATTTTTAACAATAGAAAATTTTCTTAATAGTGATTCCAATATAATAAAATTGAAAGATTTTATAGCTAAGTCTAATTTACAACAATATAAAATCTCAAAAAAAAATATTTTATCTCCAATATCTAGACCACAACAAAATATAATGTGTATGGGTTTGAATTATGAAGATCATATAAAAGAATCAGAAAAGGTTTTTTTAAAAGATATTAAAAGACCTAAATATCCAATAATTTTTACAAAATCAACTTTAAGCATAAATGATCCTTATGCTGATATACCTTTAAGAAAAGATGTTTCAGAGGAATTGGACTGGGAATCAGAATTAGCAATAATAATTGGTAAAAGGGGAATTCATATAAAAAAAGAAAATGCTTACGAATATATCTTCGGATATACAGTTTTAAATGATATATCTGCGAGAGATATTCAAAGAAATCATAAGCAATTTTTTCTAGGAAAAAGTTTACCAGGAGCGTGTCCTATTGGTCCTTGCATTGTAACAAAAGACGAAATAGAAGACCCTCATAATTTAAATCTTTCTTGTTCTGTTAATGGAGATATAAAGCAGGAGTCTAATACAAAATATCAAATTTTTGATATTCCAACTCAAATTCAAACAATTTCAAAAAGTACATATTTAGAACCTGGTGATATTATTGCTACTGGTACCCCAAGTGGTGTTGGTTTTGCACGTACTCCTCCTGAATTTCTAAAAGATGGTGATATTGTTGAATGTAAAATAGATAAAATTGGAAAAATAATAAATAAGGTAGTGGAGGTATCCTACCAATAGTTTTCTGTAGTTATATGGCCAGGAGAATTTCTTCTATGTTTTTTAAGTCCAATTTTATTTAGCTCAATTGTTGTATCTTTAACCATCTCTGGATTTCCACATAGCATTATATGACTATCATTTGGAGTGATTTTTATATTTGCTTTTTCTTCTAATTTACCATTTGATATGCTTAAAGGAATTCTTCCTGGCAGGGAGTTCTTTACTTCTTCTCTACTAACATAAGTTATATAAACAAATCTATCTCCATAAATATTCTTAAGGTCATTAATTGTTTCTTGGTATGTAAGTTCTCTTTCATATCTTACTGCATGAACTAATATTGCTTTTTTAAACTTATTCCAAGACTCACTAGTTTTTAGTATAGAAAGATATGGCCCAATAGCAGTTCCCGTAGCTAGCATCCATAGATCATTTATATTAGGAATTTCATTTAATACTAAAAAACCATTACCACCTCTTCCAATGTTAATTGGATCTCCTTTTTTTAATTTTTGAAGAGCAGTTGATAGCGGGCCATTGGGGACATAGACAGAATAAAATTCTAAAAATTCCTCATTTGGTGAATTGACAAAAGAGTACGGTCTTGCTATTTCTTCGTTATTTATCTCGAGACATACTTTAGTATATTGACCGGCAGTAAATTTTACCTCAGGAGCTTTGATCTTAATTGAATATAGAGATTCAGTCCAATGTTTAATACTAACTACTTCTCCTTGTACCCATTTTTCTGTCATAATAATAATAATAATTTTTTACTAGAATGGTTATACTATACTTTATTAGAATTAAGGCAATCTATATAATTAAAAAATTAAGCAAAAATATATGAATATAAATTATGTAAAAGAAATAGATAACAGCAGAGTTTATGATGTTGCACAAAAAACACCAATTTCTTTGCTAAATAAAATTTCCGATAAATATATAAATACTATTTATTTAAAAAGAGAGGATTTACAGCCAATCTTTTCATTTAAATGTCGTGGAGCATACAATAAAATTAGCCATCTTTCTCAGGCAGAAAGAGAAAAAGGTATAATTGCTGCCTCAGCTGGAAATCATGCTCAAGGAGTAGCTTTGTCTGCAAGTAAATTGAATATTAATGCAATTATCGTAATGCCAAAAACTACTCCATCAATAAAAATAGAGTCTGTAAAAAAATTTGGTGTAAATGTAGAGCTATATGGCGATTCCTTTGATGAGGCATACAACTATGCGCTTTCAGTATCAGAAAAAGAAAATAGAGTATTCATCCATCCATTTGATGATCCTTTGGTTATTGCTGGACAAGGCACAGTCGCAAAAGAAATTGTAGAGCAAACTGATAAAATACCAGATATATTCTTCATTCCTGTTGGTGGAGGCGGCCTGATATCAGGTATGTCAGTTTATTTGAAAAAATACTATCCAAACTCAAAGGTTATTGGCGTAGAGTCTGAAGATGCTCCAACATTATATACTTCAATTAAAGCTGGTAAGCCAACAAGCCTTGATCAAGTTGGTTTATTTGTTGATGGGTGCGCAGTGAAAAAAATTGGACAAAAAACATTTAAAATAGCTAAAGAATTTGTAGATGATGTTGTCCTAGTATCTATAGATGAGACCTGCGCCGCTATTAAGGATATATATGAAGATACCAGAGTGATGTCAGAACCTGCAGGCGCATTATCAGTTGCAGGTATGAAAAAATACATTATGAAAAATAATATTAAAGATAAAATAATATTTGCAGTAAATTCAGGGGCAAATCTAAATTTTGATAGATTAAGGCATGTAACAGAACGTGCTGAAATAGGTGAGGGTAAAGAGGTTTTGTTGTCAGTTAAAATTCCAGAAGTATCAGGAAGCTTTAGGAAATTTTGTGAAGTAATTGGAAGAAGAAGTATTAGTGAATTTAATTATAGGTATTCAAATAAAAATTCTGCAGACGTTTTTGTAGGCATAAAAACAGATGATCTCCAAGAAGATAAAAAAAGTATTTTTCTGGATTTAAAAAATCAAAATTATAATTATATTGATTTAACTCAAGATGAAGTTGCAAAACTTCACTTGCGATATATGGTTGGTGGCAAACCAAGTTCTATTATCAATGAGAAATTATTTAGATTTGAGTTCCCAGAAAAACCAGGAGCATTACTTAATTTTTTAAATAAAATGAAAAAAGATTGGGATATAACATTATTTCATTATAGAAACCATGGGTCTGCATTTGGAAGAGTCCTAGTTGGTATAGATATTGGTCGACATAAAGAAAAAGATCTTGAAAATTTTTTGAAAGAACTTGATTATAAGTATATAAATGAATCAGAAAACAAAGGCTACTTGTCATTTTTAAAATAAAAAAAAGGCCTCTAAGAGGCCTTTTTAATATTGCATGCTAAACGAAACTACCTTCTCTTTCTTGAAACCTTACGTTTCGCTTTTTTCTTAGCAACTTTTCTCTTCACTTTCTTTTTAGCTACTTTTTTCTTCGCTACCTTACGCTTAGTTGCTTTTTTCTTAGCAACTTTTCTCTTCACTTTCTTTTTAGCTACTTTTTTCTTCGCTACCTTACGCTTAGTTGCTTTTTTCTTAGCAACTTTTCTCTTCACTTTCTTTTTAGCTTTCTTTTTAACTTTCTTTTTAGCTACTTTTTTCTTCGCTGCTTTACGTTTTGTTACTTTTTTCTTAGCTGCTTTACGAACTACTTTCTTCTTAGCAGCTGACTTCTTAACTACCTTTTTCTTCTTACGTTTAATGGCCATTTAAATCCTCCAAAACACTTAAAGTTGGTTAAAAGTTTGTTTCAAATAAAAGTTTAATGATCTAATATTAAAATACAATCTTTTTTTTATTTAAAAAATTAACTTTATAGTTTTTTGTTGTTTTTTTGGTAAAAATAAGAATTTTAAATAGATTTACTCTATTTTTTTGTTTATTTACGTTTTATTTTTTTATTTTTTTACGTTTTGTGTTTAATTTTTAACTTTTTTTAACTTTTTTTAACTTTTTTTAACTTTTTTTTTCGTTTTTTTAAGTATTTTTAACTTTTTCTAGTTTCAATTGGTATAAATTAAAAAATATTTTTATTTTTTTTTATGTGAAAATAAATTAAGTTTTTTTTAAGAATTTTTTTGTTTTATCATTGAAAACTACCTAGAAAACCGATGTACCGTTATTATTAATTTCCCTTGAACCATTGAGTTCAGGTGGGTTTAAGTTTCTTGCATTAGGCTTCCTATAAATAGGCTTGCACACCTGTCTAAGTTACTTAATCCCTGTTAAATAATTAGGAACAAAGACATAACAATAATATCGAGTACATCAGTTACTATTTGAATATATCAAAATAATAAAATTTTGCTAGTTGAATTATTGTTAATCTTTAAGAATATTATCTAATTTAAGATTTAGTCTTTGAATTTTATCTTTTACTGTAGAATTAATAGCATTAGACATTTCCTTGTAGTTAAGCGAGTCACTTGCAAAATTTAAAGCTGATATTACTGCAATTCTATCAAGTCCAATTGTTTTTCCTTCGGCTTTTGTTTTCATCATTTTATCATTGAGAAGTTCAGCAGACTTTAAAAGTGTATTTTTTTCATTTTCTTCGCAAAAAACGTCATAATTTTGATTAAGAATTTTTACACTTACAGGAATTTTTTTATTTTGATTATCCATTATTGATTATATTCTAAAGATCTAAGTCTATTGATTATGCCTTCAACTTTATTTTGTACTTTTTGGTTTTTTTCTTTTATTTTGAATTTTTCAGATACTTCTTTTTCTTGTCTTTCTTTCAATAACTCATTTTCTTTCTTTAGTGAGTGATATTTATTAGACAAATCTTCTATTTTTCTTTCTAATTCGTCTAACTCTTTATTTAGGGCAAATATTATGTGATCATTATTCATATATTGATATATTATTCTTGCTGGCATTATAGGTCAACAGAAAAATACTTTATTTACCATTTTTTATATTTTAGGTGAGTTTTTATATGCAATCGAATGAGCTTGATAACCGAAGAAAGGCTTTAGCAGTTAATATAGGAAAAAATTCTATAGCTATATTATCATCTGCTAATAGAAATTATAGATCGAGAGATGTTGAAAATCCTTTTCGACAGGAAAGTGATTTTTTATATATGACTGGAATAAGTGAGCCTAATTTAATAAATGTAATTTATATAAAAAATAATAGAGTACACACTGTTTTGTTTAGAGATAATACTTCAACACAAGAAAAGATATGGGAAGGATCTAGATTAACTAACAAGGAAATAAAAAAGAAATATGGATTTTCTGAAATTTTTAATTATGAACAATATCCCGAAAAGATAGAATCTTTATTAAAAGGTAAAGATAGGGTTTTTATGGAATTTAATATAAACCCCAAATTGGATACTTTCGTTAATAAGAATTTTTTAAAGCTAGGAAGAACAAAAAAGAAAAATATTATACCTTTAAGTCAAGTCACACAAAAACTAAGACTGATAAAATCAAATTATGAAATAAATCAAATAAAAAAAGCTGCAGAAGTATCTATAGAGGCACATATGAATGCTATGAAAAAAGCTACTCCAGGTATCTATGAATACGAGCTTGATGCTGAAATTAAATATATATTTAACAAAAATAATATGCACTTTGCGTATATGTCAATTGTAGGAAGTGGAAAAAATGCTTGCATTTTACATTATATAAAAAATAACGATAAATTAAAAAATAATGAACTTGTTTTGATTGATGCAGCAGCTGAAAATGAAGGTTATGCATCTGATATTACAAGAACATTTCCTGCGAACGGAAAATTTACAAAAGAACAAGCCCTAATCTATGATATTGTATTAAATGCTCAAGAACAAGTTATTAAAAATGTAAAACCAGGAACAAACTGGAAAGAAATTCATGCTATAACTGTTAAAGAGATTTCTCTTGGCTTGATAAAATTAAAATTATTACCAAATGATCTAAATAAAGTAATTGAAAATAAATTATATCAAGAATTTTTTATGCATAAAACAGGTCATTGGCTAGGCTTGGATGTTCATGATGTTGGTGAATATGAAAACGTTACTTTTGTTCCTGGTATGGTAATTACAGTTGAGCCAGGTATATACATAAATTCATCTAATAAGAATGTTCCAAAAAAATGGAGGGGAATTGGAATTAGAATAGAAGATGACGTACTTGTAACAAAAAAAGGTAATCAAGTACTTACGAAAAAACTTCCAAAGAAAAAAGATGAAATTGAATTATTATGCAATCAAAAGACATGAGTGAAAAAAAAACTGATATTGTAGTGGTTGGAGCTGGTCTAACAGGATTATCTTTCTGCAACCTGTTAAAAGATACAAATACAAAAATATTTATTCTTGATAATCATAGTGAAGAATATTTTAGAGAAGTTAATAATGACAGACATATTGTTTTATCAAATACTAGTAAAATAATACTTGAAAAACTATCTTTATGGGAAAAAATTGAAAATTATTGCTCAAAAGTAAAGAATATTCATATTTCAAAAAAAAATATATTTGGTAGTACACTTATAAGATCGACTGATGAAAATCTTGATTCGTTAGGTTATCAAGTTCCAATAAAATATTTAATACGTTGTTTATATGAAAATATCAAGAATGTAAAAAATTTTGAATTTTTATATGCATCGGAAGTATTAGAAGTTAGTAATGGTAATTTAGTTAAATTGAGATATAAACAAAATGCAAGAGAAAATTTAGTTATAGCTAATTCAGCTATTTTTTCTTCAGGCTATACAGATAGTATATTCCAGGATATTTTTATAGAAAAAGTAGAAAAAAAATATAATCAGAATGCTGTAGCCTGCGAAGTTATTTCAAGTGAAAATAATTCTGATACAGCATATGAAAGATTTACAGATCAAGGTATTATTGCTGCAATTCCAAGAAAAGAAAATTCTTGGACTTTAATCTATTCAACAAGCGAAGACGAGTCCAAAAAAATTATTAATTTTTCAAAAAAAGATGCGAAAATATACTTCCAAAAACTGGTAGGTAAAAAGTGTGGAATTTTTAGCCATGTAAACAACATAAAGTCATACCCACTACAATTAAAATACTATAAAAAATTTATAAATAAAAATATATGTCTTTTAGGAGATGCTGCTCATACACTACACCCAATAGCAGCACAAAGTTTTAATTTATCTTTAAGGGACTGTACGTTTTTAACTAATCAAATAAAAAAAAATAAAAGTAAAGAAAATGTTAAATATGAGGATATTTTTCAAGAATATTATGAAGAGAGGATTAAGGAGCAAATTAGATTAGTTAAGTTTACTGATTTTTTAGCATCATATATCCATGGAAATGGATTTTTTAAAAATAACTTAGTTGGTGTTGGACTTATGTTTTTAGATATAAATAAAAATATAAGAGTAAATACTATAAGATATTTATTAGGCGTGAATTTTTCACAGTCATTAATTACAAATTTAACAGAATAAAATGAAATCTGATTTTATCATAGTCGGGTCTGGAATAATTGGGATGTGCTTAGCACTTTCGTTAAGTAGATTTAAAAAAAAGATTATAATTGTTGAAAAGGATATCTCAAGTGTTCTGAATATTAAAAGGATTTACACCTTATCAGAAAAGACAAAAAATTTACTTGAAGAATTAGACATTTGGGATAATGTAGAAAATATAAATAACCTTAATGGTATGGAAATTTACTATAGATCATTTAATGATAAAAATAGTATATGTTTTTCGAAAGAAATAAAAAATACAATTGGCTATGTAGTTAAGAGTAATGAGCTAGCAAAAGTTCTTTATAATATTATTTCTAAAAATAAAAATATTGAGCTTTTAAATAATAATATACTTAAAAAAATTCATAAGACAAAAGATTCTGTAACTATTGAATTAGAAAATAACCAGATAATTGAATCCAAGTTTTTGTTTAGCTGTGAAGGAAAAAAATCAAGCATAAAAGAAAAATTAGATATAATAGACCTTAATGATGATTATGATTCCAAAGCTATTGTTTTTAACATAAAACATGATATCGATAATAAAAATATAGCTCATCAGGTTTTTTTAGAAAGTGGGCCTATTGCTTTTTTACCTATTGATAATTTTAATTACTCTATGGTAATGAGTATTAAGAATAATTTTTTTGATAACAATATTTATAAAAATGAAAATCTAGTTGAGTATTTGCAAAAAATTACAGAAAATAAATTTGGTAAGATAAAATTAAAAGATAAAGTAATGACTTTTGATTTGATAGGGCACGATTCTGAAAAATATTTATATGAAAATATAGTATTTGTTGGAGATTCAGCTCATTCTGTGCATCCTTTAGCTGGAATGGGTTTAAATTTAGGAATTTCAGATATTATTGAGATTTCTGATATATTTAAGAACAAGAAAAGATCTATGGATGACAAAAATATATTTGGTTTGTATGGCCGAAAGCAAAAAATAGTAAATAGATACGCAAGACAACAGTTAAAGACTATTGAAAGAATTTATTCAATTGAAAATAAAATTTTTAGTAAAATATTAAATTTTGCTTCAAGAAGGCTACAAAATAGTATCTTTTTTAAGAAAAAGATAATAGAACACGCTAATAATAACTTAGATTTTTTTTAATTTACCCATAATTAATATAATTCTTAATTAGATCAATATGATTTGTACTTAGGAATTGACTCACTGTGTTATGAAAAATTATCTCCCCTTCATTTAAAAAAATTATCTCTTTACCAATTCTTTTAATTTGAGATATATCATGGGAAGTCATAAATATCTTAACACCATTTCTCGAAAGATCACTAATAATGCTTTCAATTTCATTTTTATATACTGGGTCAAGTTGTGATGTAGGTTCATCTAGGAATATTATCTTAGGATGGCCAATAATTGACATTGCTATTGCAACCTTTTGTCTTTCTCCACCAGATATATATTTTGTATTAGTATTAGAAATATCTTTTATATTAAGTTTATCTATTATCTTATCAACATATCTTATTTCTTTTATGTTTCTTTTTTTTGCCACGTAAATCAAATTTTCATATATTGACCTATTCAATAAAATTGGATTTTGAAAGACCATTGACTGATATTTTTTTATAAAATTTGTGGAATATTTACCCCACATTACATTATTATCTGAAGTTTTTATTAAACCATGAAGGATTTTCAGTAATGTACTTTTCCCAGAGCCATTATTACCAGCAATAATTGTTATTTTTTCTTCTTGTGTAACTAAATTTAAGTTTTTAAGAATACAATTTTGATCTACAGAATAATTTAAATTAGTTATTTTTAAAGGAAGTATGTTCATTTAACTAATTTTCCTTAATGACTTAATAAGAATTGTAATTATAAAAGATATTAATAAAAGTATTAATCCTAGAGCAACAGCAAGCTCTATACTACCTTTACTTGTTTCAAAAGCAATTGCAGTGGTCATAACTCTAGTAAAGTGATTAATATTGCCCCCCACTATCATTACAGCGCCGACTTCTGCACTTGCTCTTCCGAAACCAGTTAATGCTACCGTAATAAGTGCATATCTTGATTCATAAATAAGTGTTTTTAACTTTGAGAACTTAGTTAAATTTAGGGAACTTAAAAGTAAGGCATATTCTTTATTCTTTTTATATATTTCTTCATATGTAAGAGAAATAACAATAGGTGTGATTAAAAGTGTTTGGGCAAGAATCATTGCAGTTGGTGTATATAATATATCTAGAAAACCAAAGATTCCTTTTTTGGAAACAAGCGTATAGATAAGAAGACCTAGAACTACTGGTGGCATACCCATTAAAGTATTTGATATTAAGACTATTAATCCTTGGGTTTTGTTCTTATAAAATACAAGAAATGCTCCAAATGGTATACTAAATATAACAGATATAATTAATGCAGAAAGAGTCACTTTTAAAGAAAGATTAATTATTTCAAATAAGTCACTATTTAATGTAACTATTAAGTTAAATGCAGTTTCTAAAATATTAATTAACATTATTTTCTAAATTCTTTTTAATAACCTCATAGCATTCGTTTGCGATTGTTTTTCTATCTTTATTTTCTGTATGTACCAAGTCTGATATTGTTATTTCAGCATCAATTTTTTTTTGAAACAGTATTTTAATAATACTAAAAAATAAAGAATTTTTTCTAAGGAATGGAACGCAAGGATTAATTTTTTTACTTTTATGTGGGTATTTAATAATAACACATTGAACAGGGCAACCTGCATCAATGCAACTAGCGAAAAGTCTAGGTTTAAATTTTAATAAGTTCTTTCCACCAGATGACGTGCCTTCTGGAAAGATTGTTACATTTCTATTATGCGTAATGAATTTTGATATACCATCTACAGCTTGAGTTGCAGCATCCTTAGCTCCTCTATCAATAAAAAGCATATCAACTGCTGTTGTAATTATGCCAATAATTGGCCATCGGCTTACTTCAATTTTTGATAAGAAAGTCGTTTTGAATATACTACCTATAATAATTATGTCTAACCATGAAGAATGATTTGAGATTATTAAATAATTTCCTTTTTTTACTTCCCCATTAATTTTAGTTTTAATATTTACAATTTTTAGTATCTTTTCAAACCATAACCTAATTTTTTCTGCTTGAACATTATTAGCACACACATCAAATTTTCCAATATCTGAAATTATTTTTTTTGTATTGGTTATATGTATTATAAATTTAAAGAGTTTTATAAAAAAATTTAATATTCTCATAATTCTTTTATCCTTGATACAAAGTCACTATATGAAGTAATTGGTTTTTCACAGGAAAAATCCTTACATATATATGCAGTTATATTGCCAATAAGAATTTTATTATCTAAGTTAATATGCCCAGCTTCTTCATTATCTATAAAATAATAGTCAATATAAGATTTATTAGTATCCATTAGTATTTTATGCCATTTACGAGATTCTTTATTATTAAATTTAGTCTTAATAATAACAACATAAAATGGGTTTTTTGCTAATAAATGACCATTTAAAAGAGAGCTGTGCGAATTTGGAGAATGATTAACTTGATTTGAAGCATAGGAGAAAACGGTGTGAGCAGTATCTATATATTTGGTATTATTTGTTAAAAAACCAACTCTAAGAAGAACTTGCGCAGCAAAACTATTTCCAGAGGGCAATGCCTCATCAGCACAGGGCTTAGGTTTTTGGATTAAATTTTCGTGATCATTTGCTGTAAAAAAAAAGCCGCCATCTTTCGTATCAAAAAATTTTTTTATAAGTAGATTTGATAAGGAAATACACATATTAAAAATATTCTTATCCCACTGAATTGATAAAAAATTGAGAAGAGCATTGATTAGAAAAACATAGTCATCAAGATAACCTTTAATATGTATTTTTTTATCTTTATGAATTGCATATAAATTATTGTCTATAAACATGTTCTTAATAATAAATTCAATAGCTTTTTTTGCGCTTTTTAGATAACTAATATCTTGTGATAATTTATAATGATTTAATAATGCATTAATTGTTAGCGCATTCCAAGAAGTTAATATTTTTTTATCAGTGAATGGTTTTATTTTTTTTTCTCTTTCTTTAAGCAAAATATCCTTTGATTTTCTTATATCTAATTCACTTATAATTTTTTTTCTTGTTTTAAAATCTTTTTTACTACCATATGAAATAAATAAATGATATCGATTTTCAAAATTTGGTTTTTTATCAAGGCCATAATATTTTGAAAATACTTCATAATTATTATGAAGTAATTTTTTTATTTCACTTTTATCCCAGGTATAGTATTTCCCTTCCGAGCCCTCGGAATCGGCATCTATACTTGAATAGAAGCCACCATTTTTATCTTGCATTTCATTAATAATCCAATCGGCAGTTCTTTTTGATGTTTCTAAAAATGTATTTTTTTTACTTATAACACTTGCTTTAGCGTAACAATCTATCAGACAAGCATTATCATAAAGCATTTTTTCAAAATGAGGTATCATCCACAATTCATCAACAGAATATCGATAAAACCCGCCACCTAATTGATCATTTATTCCACCTTCTTGCATTGCCTCAAGAGTGTTAATTGCCATTTTCAAAATTTTATTTTCTTCCTCAAGATATTTGTAGTCGTTTAAATAAAATATATGCATTAACAGGCTAGTCTGTGGAAATTTAGGAGCACCACCAAACCCACCCATAATTGGATCATACAATTTGGTTATATTTTTGATATATTCATTTTCAATATTTTTATTAATTTTTTCATCATTTTTTTGTTGTAAGCTATTTAGAGCAGTGATAATAGACTCATTATGGTTTAGAATTTCATTATAATTATCTGTGTAATATTCGTTGATTTTTAATAAAAGATCTTTAAAACTGGGAAGGTTATATTTAGGACTATTTGGGAAATAAGTTCCGCCAAAAAATGGAACCTGATTTTCGTGGCATAGAAACATTGTAAGTGGCCAGCCTCCAGATCTTTGGTTTAGCAATATTTGCGAAGTTTGATATATCTTATCTAAATCTGGCCTTTCTTCTCTGTCTACTTTTATATTTACAAAGTATTTATTCATAATTGATGCAGTCTCTTGATCTTCAAAAGATTCGTGAGCCATTACGTGACACCAATGGCAAGCAGAGTAGCCAATAGATAATAAAATTGGCTTTTTTTCTTTTTTTGCTTTATCTAAAGCTTCTTTAGTCCAAGGGTACCAATCAACTGGATTATTCTCATGTTGTTTTAAATATGGGCTTGTTTCTTTGAAAAGACGATTTATTGTCATAGCTCTGGTATTATATACATTTATTAGAAAAAAAAAATTATTACCATGATACATAATTTAAACCCAATTTTTATATCTATAGGTAATTTCCATATATACTGGTATGGAATTATGTATCTCCTTGCTTTTTTATTTGCTTGGTATCTTGGTGTTTACTATATAAAAAAAAAATTTATTGATATTTCTAAAGATAATTTCTCTGATTTACTATTTTATGGTTTTCTAGGAGTCCTGATTGGGGGTAGACTCGGGTATTCAGTATTTTATAACCTACAAAATACAATAGAATATCCAATATCTATTTTTTATATTTGGAACGGGGGAATGAGTTTTCACGGAGGATTTATTGGTGTTCTTCTTAGTATTTTATATTTTTGTAAAAAAAATAAAATATCTTTTTTTTTAATTTCTGATTTTATAGTAAAGCTTGTCCCTATAGGTTTATTCTTTGGAAGGATAGGTAACTTTATAAATGGAGAGCTCTGGGGAAAGCCTACTGATTTATTTATAGGTGTAATTTTTCCGAGTATTGATAATATACCTAGGCATCCAACACAACTATATGAAGCTTTTTTAGAGGGTATAGTCTTATTTTTAGTTTTAAATATTTTATTATTAAAAAATAAAAGACCCTATCTTGTAACTGCAAATTTTTTAATTTTATATTCATCATTTAGATTTATAATAGAGTTTTATAGGGTGCCTGATTTACATATTGGATATATATTATTTGATTGGGTTACAATGGGTCAGTTATTATGCTTACCAATGTTTTTGCTTGGCATATACTTATTAAAAAACTCAAGAGGTTAAGATTTTATGAGGCAGTATCTTGATTTATTAAATCATATTTTAGAAGAGGGTGTAGAAAAAGAAGACAGAACTGGTGTCGGCACACTTTCTACTTTTGGTTACCAAACAAGATTTAAACTTTCAGAGGGATTTCCACTTATTACAACAAAAAAAATTCATATAAAATCTGTTATATATGAATTACTTTGGTTTTTAAAGGGAGATAATAATATAAGTTATTTAAATAAAAATGGTGTATCAATATGGGATGAATGGGCGGATGCTGAAGGAAATTTAGGCCGTGTTTATGGTGTTCAATGGAGAAGTTGGAAAAAAAGCAACGAGAATTATGTAGATCAAATAAAAAATCTTATGGATAGTTTAAAAAGTAATCCTAATTCTAGAAGGCATATTGTTTCAGCGTGGAATGTCGCAGAACTAGAAGAAATGGCCTTACCTCCCTGCCACTGTTTATTTCAATTTTATGTTTCTCAAAATAAATTATCTTGTCAGTTGTATCAGAGAAGTGCAGATGCATTTTTGGGTGTACCTTTTAATATTGCATCATATTCTCTTTTGGTTCATATGATTGCTAAAGTTCTAAAATATGATGTTGGTGATTTTGTGCATACCATTGGTGATCTGCATTTGTATAAAAATCATATAAATCAAGCTAAAGAGCAAATTTCAAGAAAACCATATCAGCTTCCTAGCTTACAAATTAAAAGAGATATTCAAGATATATTTGATTTTAAGTATGATGACTTTGAAATAATTAACTACCAAGCTCACCCGCATATCAGTGGTGAGATAGCAGTTTAAAATGAATATTTCAATAATTGCAGCAATGTCAAAGAATAGAGTTATTGGAAAAGATAATGATATGCCATGGCACTTGTCAGATGATTTAAAAAATTTCAAAGAAATTACAACAGGAAAAACAATTATAATGGGAAGAATGACTTTCCAGTCAATTGGAAAACCACTACCTAATAGAAAAAATATTGTTTTATCGAAAAAATTAGAAGATTCTAGAATATTAGTTTTAAACAATATAGAACAAGCAATAAATCTATCGAAAAATGAAGATGAGATTTTTATTATTGGTGGGCAGGAAATATATTCACAAACCATAAATATAGCATCAAAATTATATTTAACAAAAATTGATGAATACATAGAAGGAGATAAATATTTTCCTAAATATGATCTTGAGGGATGGAAAAAGATAAGCTCAAAGATTTATAAAAAAAATGAAAAAAATAGTCATAATTTTACTTCTGAAGTTTTTATAAAAAATCCTAACAATTAATCTGATATTTTTTTATATTATTTACATTATCAATTTTTATAGCCGTAAGTTTATTCCCCCAAGCACATCCTGTATCAATTGATATTACATTTTTTTTGATTTGAAATCCTAAAGTAGACCAGTGTCCAATTATAATTTTATTTTTTTTTAATACTTCATTATCAAATTCGTACCAAGGTTTTAACTTATTCTTAGTTAATTTATTTGGATTATTTTTTGAGGTAAATTCTAAAGATAAATCATTATATAAATATCTCATTCTAGTAAAAGCGTTTACAGAAAAAATGAGTTTTTCCTCCACAGTTAATTCATCATTCCATTTATTTGGATCGTTACTCCATAAAGATTTGATAAATTCCTCACATCCTTGACTTTGAATTGATTCTTCAATTTTTGATGACAAGTAATTTATATCATCAAGTTTCCAAAGTGGATGAATACCTGCATGTACTAAAATAATTTTCTTTTCTTCATCAATATGAATAATTTTTTGTTTTTTTAACCAATCAATTATAATGTCACAGTCTTTATACATTAAAACATCATCAAAACAGCTGTTCTTATAAGGCCAAGGCTGAGATTTATAATACGATGCAATAAGATAGAAATCATGGTTCCCTAAAACTGTAATGGCTTTTGGACCCAAGTCCATTATATACTTGAGGACGTCTAATGAATTAGGACCTCGATTTACTAAATCTCCGGTAAGCCAAAGAGTATCTTTTGTTTTATTGAAATTGATTTCAGAAAGTAATTTTTTAAATTCTCTATAACAACCTTGTATATCTCCTATCGCAAATGTAGACATAGTTAGTTAGTTTAATATTTTAGGTACTTTTAAAGAAAACAAAGGAATTTCAGCATCAAACTGATACCCATTATCGGCTATCATTTGGTATGCCCCATGCATTGTCCCAATTGGCGTGCTTATGATTGTTCCGCTAGTATATGTAAAAAATTCATTAGTTTTTAGGCGAGGCTGTTCACCAATTACACCAAGGCCTTTCACTTCCTCGATATTTTCATTGGCATCCGTGATAATCCAATGTCTGCTTATTAATTTTACAGGAATTTTGCCTAAATTTTTTATCGTTACTTTATATGAAAAAGCATACTTATTCATATTTGGCATAGATTGATATTCTAGATATTCGGTTGCGACCGATATATCAATTTTATATAAATTCTCCATCACTTTTTATTTCTCTGTATAATTTAATTAAGTTAATTATTGACAGTTCTTCAGCTCTTCGATCTATATTATCATATTTTTTAGATATATTATTTAAACAATTTTTTATTTTTTTTCTTCTAGTGTTAAATATAATTTTTATAAATTTTAAAAAATTTTCTATTTCATCTTCTTCTAGAAGAATTTTATTTAAAGGTTTTAAAACTACAAAAGAGGAAAAAACTTTTGGCTCAGGAAAAAAATCTTTTGGCTCAATATCTATATATTTTTGTGTTTCAAAAAATATTTGAGTAATTACCGAAAGTCTCCCAAAGGATTTACTACCGTGCATTGATACAATTCTATCTATAAACTCTTTTTGCATCATAAAATTTATATCTTTAATATAATTTCTATTTTTAATACATTTCATTAATAATTTTGTAGAAATATTATAAGGTATATTACCAATCACTCTATATTTTTCTTTATATATATTACTAAAGTCTACATTTAGAATATCTGCGCATTTTATATTAATATTATCTTTATGATTTTTCTTTAATATTTCGCATAAATTACGATCTTTTTCTATACCAATGTAGTTTTTTGTTTTTTTAATAATTTGATCTGTTATTGCCCCTTGCCCTGGACCAATTTCTACAATGTGATCAGATTTTGAAATATTTAAGATATCAGTGATAGTATTTATCGTATATTTATTTTTTAAAAAATTTTGACCTAGATTTTTATTAGGTTTGATACTCTCTTGCATTTTTTCTTTTCACTATCTTGATTGAAGTTTTTATGGCCTCAATTAAGCTTGAGGCATCTGCCTTATTAGTGCCAGCTAAATCTAGAGCAGTTCCATGATCAACTGAAGTTCTAATAATTGGTAATCCAAGTGTTGTATTGACTATGCTTCCAAACTCTATTGTTTTTATAACTGGTAGAGCTTGATCATGATACATAGCAAGTATCAAATCACAGTCTTTTCTGGTAAATACTGTATCTGCAGAATATGGCCCAGAAACATTATATCCTTTTTTTTGCATGGTTTTTATAGCTGGTTCAATTATATTTTTTTCTTCTAATCCTAAAAAACCGTTTTCACCAGCATGTGGATTTAATCCGCATATCTTAATTTTGGGATTCTTTATGTCCAGTTTCTCGTAAAGCTCATTATTAAGAATTTTTACGTAAGAAATCAATCTTTCTTTAGTTATCAATTTTGAAACCTTTGAAAGTGGAACGTGAGTTGTTAACAAAGCAATTTTTAAATTTTTTGAATGAAGCATCATTATTGGTTCGCCACCAGTCTTTCTCGCAATATATTCTGTATGACCTGTAAATATATTCCCACATTGCATTATTATATTCTTTTGAACCGGACCTGTTACCATTGCATCAGCTTCATTTTTTAAACAAGATTTTATTGCTAAATCTAAAGATTTAATAATTAAAGGAACATGTTTGGTACTTGGTTTTCCTATTTTAACTTTATGATTATTTTGAATATTGTGAACTAGGATATTTCCTGGTTTATGTTTAGGTAGATTAGTATCTTTAAAATCAACATTAATTATATTCACTTTCTCTTTTAGTATTTTTGATCTTTCTTTTAAATGATCAATGTTCATTAATGTAATTAATTGGGCAGAAAATTTTTTTTTATATACATCGAATAAAATATCATATCCAATACCAGCTGGTTCGCCGGGTGTTATAAGAATTTTTGGAATTTTTTTCATTCAGCAAAGGGGTCCCATTGTTGTTGCATTTTTATATCAATTTCATTGATGTTACTTCTATCACTTTCTGTGACATATTTTATATAATTTTCTTGTTTTAATTCAATCAACCAAGAGTCAATAGTTTCTCTTGACCTACTATTTGTAATGTATTGTTTTGCAAGATTTCTCTTAATAAGTTCGGTATTGTCTTGGTTTCTTTTGCCTAATACTTCTAAAATATGCCAACCAAATTGAGATTTAAAAGGATCACTTAATATATTTGTGGACATCGTGTCAATTTTGTCCTGAAAATTTGGGACAAAAGCACCTGGACCTGCCCAAGCAAGCTCACCTCCTTCTGCTGCTGACATTGTATCGTCAGAATGTGCTCTAGCAATATCAGCAAATGCCTCACCATTTTCTATTCTAGACTTTAGCCTTAAAAGTTTTTCTTTAGCAACTTCATCTGTAACAATCGCGTTTGTCTTGATTAAAATATGTCTCACTTTCGTTTCTTGTATTTCTGAATTTTCCAATTCTTTTTCATCTTCTAAATGAAAAATGTAATATCCATTTGAAGTCTCTATAATATTACTTACTTCGCCTTTATTTAAATTTTCTAATTCATTTATAAATATTTTAGGAATTTCGCTAATTTTTCTCCATCCTAAGTCACCACCCGATAAAGCATTACCACTATCAGAATAATTTCTTGCTAAGTTTGAGAAATTTTCTCCGCTAATAAATTTATCTCTAATCATATTTATTTTTTTTTCAGCTGCTAATTTTTCCTCAAATGAATGATTTTCAGATAATGATACTAAAATATTCGATATTTTATATTGATTATTTTCTTTAAAAACGTGAGATTGATGTTTTATAAAATCATCAATTTCTTTTTGACTAACTTTCACTTTTGTTGAAACTATTCTTCTTTGAACTTCTCTAGTTATTAGTTCTTCCGCCATAATATTCCTGTAAACTTTATAGTCTATACCCTCAGATATTATCTTTTCTCTAAATTCTGAGAGTGTAACTCCCGATCTTTCAGCAATATTTTCCATTGCTTTATCAATCATCCATTCTTTAATTTCTAAACCATTATTTTTAGCATAATTAATCTGTAATCTTGTAGTAATCATGTGCTCTAATATTTGTTCTCTAAATGCTTCTCGATCAACTGGTAATTGATTACCACTAACTCTATATTGATTCATTGTAAATGATAACTTTTCTTCAAACTCAGATTGAGTGATAACGTCATCCTCAATAATAACTATTGCTTGATCAAGAATTTTTGCATAAGAATTTGTGTGAAATAATAATATAATTATTATAAATTTTATGTGTTTCATTTTTAATATTCTTTATTAACGTATCCTTTAATACTGCTTGAAATTAGATCGCCAAGCGGAGTACCTACATCTGTAAATCCTTTTAGCATTATTTGGAACTGTATATCTTTTTCGTATGAATTGGAATCTATTTTAAATCTTCTATGAACTAATCTTGCTTTCCAACAACAGCTTTCATATTCTAACCCAGCCAAGGTTTCTATATCACCTGAATCTTTTCCATTTAAATTATTTTTAAAATCATAATTCCATCTACCTAAAATATTAAAATTATTATTTACTCCGTAAGCAAAACTCACATCACCTTGTTCTATGTCATCTTTTCTATATCTATAGCTAGCATTAAAAACATTATTTTTTTTACCTTTATATTGAAATGAGTGAATACTTTTTTGGGTTTTATTGTTTCCACCTTTTGTGTCATATAAAAAAGTTGAAGTAAAATTTGTATTAATTGTTGGGTTGTATTGAAGTTCAGTTACTATATTAGAATTTGCTCGTTTGTAAGTTGTAGAATTATCTATTGATACATTTCTATCTTCAAAATATAAAATTTGACCAATACTTGCTGTAAAAATATTTCTCGATTCATTCATATTGTAAAAATTGGATGAAAGTGACAGAGTAAGTTGGTTTGTATCGTTATTTCTATCTAAACCCGAGAAACTATTATCTCTAAATAGCTGATAATACGAAAACTCGTTAAGTTGTGAATCAAATATAGGTATATCATCTTGGTTTTCTTCTCCAGAGTACAGGTAAAAAATTCTTGGTTGTATTTGATGAGCTATATTTTTATTTTGCAATTGTTTTGATAACGTTAGTTCACTATCTAATGTAAAAATCGGTATCGTTTTACTTGGGTTTGATGAATAACCAGCTATTTGATTGTCTAAGCTATAACTTGTATGTTGGACTTTAAATCGTGGTGTAATGTTTAAGCCCTTTAAGTAAAAAGTCTTATCAATTCCAAGTTGAACATCCGATCTAGTTCCATCAACTTTAGATATATGATTCCACTGCGAAATACTTGTATTTATGTCGTAATTAAATAACTCTTTATCCCATCTTTTCTTAACAATTATCTCTGGCAAAATATCATATGGTTGTGATGATGAATTTATATTTTTATCAAATGTTTGGTATCCAATGAATCTTGAGTCAATATGCCAGCCATTATTATTATAACTAAATTTTGCATGTCTAGTTCTATATGTAGTACTGCTTCCAGATATTCCAGAGCCAAAATCATCAAAGTAATCCTTGTCAGAAAATTTATCATATAACAAATCAACTTTTATATTATTTGAAAATTTTTGTTTGTGATTTATGTAAAAATTATATCTATCACTATTATCTCTTGTGTTTTTTCCTGACCCTTTATATTCTGAATCATCATCTAGGTATGAAATAAATAGAGACCCAGAGTAGCTTTTATCAAGATACCTAAATGTCGTTTGCAATTGACTTCCTCTTTCTTGAATGTAAGCTGGCTCTATTAACATATCCATGTTTTCAGCAATATTCCAATAAAAAGGTGCTACTACATCAGGGCCTTTAACCCAACTTCCAGAAAAATCTGGAACAAGAAATCCAGTTTTTCTTTGTTCGTCTAAAGAAAATTGCATGTAGGGTGTATAAAAGACTGGTATACCTTTGACTGTTACAAAAACATTTGTCCCCTTACCAACACCCTTTTCAAAATCTAATTCCGTTGTACTACTTATTAGATTCCAATCTGGATTTATTAGATCGCAAGTTGTATAAGTTGAGTTTTTAAGAAACATTTTTTTGTTTTTAAGCCGAACACCATATCTTGCTTTACCAGAAATATCTAAAGATGAATATTTATATTTTGGCGCAATGAAATCTGTTCTAGCACTTTTTGTATTATATTCAGCATAGGGAGATTCAACCTTTAATCCTTCATTTTCATATATAACATTACCACTTAATCTAGCCCTATCTTCTTTTTGAAGAAAATTTGTTAATTCACTTCTAATAGTTTCTGTGCCTCTTTTAATAACAGTATCACCTTTCAAAATCGTTATTTCTTGTTTTTCATCTCGATAAGATTCGTTAGCTTCAACATTTATTACAATTTCCTCATTTATGTCAGTATCGTTGTTATCCTTTGTAGAAATACCTTTAGTTGAGGTTTTGTATAGCTCATAGACAGAACAACAAAAGAAATTCTCCTCATCTATGTCCTGAGCCAACACTTTTGTTGAAAAAAGCAAAAAAATACATATTGTTACGTTAAAAATTTTTTTCATATAAGATATATTATATATCAAAAATTTGAGATAATAATTGATTATATTTGTTAAAAGAGGGTATTTTGAAGGATTATTTAAAATTTAATATTGCATCCACAAAACAGAGCCATTTAAGCATATTGGCGCTACTTTTTCTTATATTTGTATCAGGGATGTTATTTCTTTTTCAGCCAGAGCCTGAAGCAAATGTCAATAAACCTATTCCAGTAGTTGTAGATACAATGAAATTACGAATTCAAGATATATCACCGATTGTTGAATACACCGGAAGATTAGAACCATCTAAGAAAGCTGAATTGAAGTTTGAAATTAATGGAAAAATATCAAAGAAATTTGTTGAGCCTGGAGAGTTTATAAAATCAGGAGAAAAAATCTTAATTCTTGAAAAATTTTATATATATAAAAAATTATATGAACTAGCAAAAAAAAATTATGAACTACAAACAAGAGAAGTACAAAGAATGGCAGCTCTAGATAAAAAGTCACTTTTGTCAAAATCACAATATGATAAAACAATACAAAAGCAAATTGAGCTGGAGACTTTAATGTATAAGAGTAAACAAGATTTTAATAAAACTTACATTGAAGCAAAATTTTCTGGTGTTATTAACGAAATTAAAGTTGATGAAGGTGATACTGTAAATTCTAATATGGTAGTTGCAAATCTTATAGACACAACAAGTTTAGATTTGTATGTAGAAGTTAGAGGTGATGTAATTGATGGTTTAAAATTAAATATGGATATCGAGTTGCTATCAAATGATATAATAACAAGTGGGAAGTTAATATCGTTTCAAACAAGTCCAAGCTTAGAAACTTATACTCATTTATTAAGGGTAAGAATTAAAAATAAAAATCTAAGATCAGGAATGCTAGCAACAGCAAAATTTGTTTTGCCAGAAATAAATAACAGTTTTGGTATTCCAGTTTCTTCAGTACTTAACGATAATGGTAAAAAATATATATTTGTTGTAGATAATTACAAACTAAAAAAAAGAGAAGTTAATTTAATAACTAGATTTAATGAAATTTATGTTGTTAAAGGCAGTATCAAAACAAATGATATTATTGTTACTAGAGATGTGGCTTCTTTATCAGATGATCAAGAAGTATTGATATCAAAATAAATTAAAAAGTATAATATAAAAATATTATGATAGAGTATTCTATAAAAAATCCTCTTGTAGTAAATTTATTTTTACTCCTAGTTGTAATAATTGGCGTTATTTCTTGGCAATCTATGCCAGAGGAAATGTTTCCAGTTGTGGAAAAAGATGCCATAAAAATTATAACAAAATATGATGGCGCTTCGCCTGAAGAAGTTGAAAAACAAGTTACAATTCCAATTGAAGATACTTTAGATAATCTTCAAGATATTGATTATTACTATTCTAAAAGTAATGAGGGTTCTTCAAACGTTACCCTTCGACTTAAACCTGAAGCAGACGTCGATGAAATACTAAGGACTGTTAGAGATTTAACAGATGCAATAGACGGATTTCCAGAAGAAGCTGACGAACCCGAAATAACTAGAGTAAAAACAAGATTTCCAGTAATTAGTGTAAGTATTTATGGAAACACAAGACAAAGCTTATTATTTTCTCAAGCTAAAAATATTAAACAAAAAATTATGCAACTTGACGGTATAGCCGGGGTTGGCATTGCTGGCAATAGAGATGATGAGATTTGGGTAGTAATAGACCCGTCAATAATTTCTGCAAAAAAAATATCGACGAGAGAGATTATTTCCGCATTAAAAAGTAACGTTCGTGATTTGCCCGGAGGATCTGTAAAAGCTGTAGAAGGAGATATATTGTTAAGAGGTTTAGGTTCTTCATCCATTAAAGCCATAGAGAATATTACGCTTAAAAATAATGATATTGGTGGTCAATTATTATTAAAAGAAATTGCAATAGTAGAACAAAGATTAGAAGAAGAGAGTTCTGTTGGAAGATTTAATGGCAGAAAAGCAGTAAATATGTCAGTAACAAAAACGGCTGATGCTTCTGTTTTTGAAGTTTCTAAAAATGTTAGAGATTTAGTAAATAACTATTCTTTACCATCAGGCTTAACAGTAACAGTGTTTAGTGATTTCTCGAAAAATGTAAAAACTAGATTAGATACAGTTAAATCTTCTGGTGTTATAGGCCTTACATTATTATTAATTTCACTGTATTTATTTTTAAATTCTAGAGTAGCTTTTATAACTGCATTTGGTATTCCTGTATCTTTCTTAGTTGCAGCATTTGGTATGTATATTTTTGGATTTACAATAAACATGGTATCTTTATTTGCGTTTTTGGTAGCTCTAGGAATGATTGTTGATGATGCAATAATAGTTACAGAAAATACTTATAGACATATTGAGAATGGTGTAGACCCAGTAGCTGCTGCAAAAATTGGCGCAAAAGAAGTATTTTGGCCAATTGTGGCGTCCACATTTACTACAATAGCTGCATTCTTACCTATGCTAAGTATTTCTGGAACACTCGGTAAATTTATTGAAGTAATCCCATTGGTTGTTACAGTAGCATTACTAGGCTCTCTTATGGAAGCTTTTGTTGTTTTGCCCTCTCATTGCGCAAGTTTTTTAAAGAAAACAGAAAAGAATAATTTTAAAAAAAAGAAGTGGGAAAAAGCACTTAAAATTTATAAAAAGTATTTAGAAAAATGTATAAAAAATAGATATTTAGTATCAAGTATTACAGTGGGAATCTTATGTGTAGTTATATCTTTTGCTATTACAAGAATACCTTATTATCAGTTTGGCAAGGTTGATTCTGGACAATTTTTTATTAATGCAGAGGGATCTGTAACTAGCAGTATAAAAGACAGTGAAAATATTGCTATGAAAATGGAAGAATTAATTTTATCTGAGTTAAGCGACACAGAATTAGAATCCTTATACACAAATGTTGGAGTAAGTTTTAAAGATTTTAGTAGGTTTGATTTAGGTAGCCAGTATATTCAAATAGTTGTGAGTCTTAAAAAAAGAAGTCCGCAAGGATTTGTTGATTATGTTGTAACACCTCTTTTTAACATGTCTTTTGATAATTATGGTAAAAGAGAAAGAAGTGAAAAAGAAATTATTAACATATTAAGAGAAAAGCTGTCCTCAATATCGGGAATACAAAAATTGGCTGTGAAAAAAGCATCAGGAGGACCAGGTGGGTCCGATGTTGTTATTGGGGTTATTGGTCAAGATCAAAAAATTCTTACAAAATATGCAAAAGAAATTCAAAGTTTTCTATCACAAATTGACGGTATAAAAGATGTTGAGCAAGACCAGGATCCAGGAAAAGTCGAATTTAAATATAAAATAAATAATAGAGGAAAAGAACTTGGATTAACTCAAGCTGATATAGCAGAATCCGTAAGAACTGGATTCTTGGGTCTAGAAACAGCATATTTTAATCTTAATGGAGAAAGAGTGCCGGTTAGATTAATATATTCTGAAAAATATAGAAACGATAGTAGTAAACTCTACCAACTACCAATTGTCTTAGAATCAGGAAAAACAATTTATTTGGCTGAAGTTGCTGATATTGAAATTTCTAGAGGAATGAATACTGTACGAAGAAGAGATGGGCAAAGATTGGCAATGATAAAGGCAGATGTGGATCCTAATATTATTACCCCAATAGAAGTTACAGCTCTATTTGATAAAAGATATAAGGAAGTTTTTAATCAAGATTCAAAGTTTGAATATATGTATCTTGGTAGCAAAAAAAGAAGCAGAGAAAATTTTGCTGATATGAAAAAGACTGCTTATATTTCTCTTGGAATAATATTTTTTATATTGGCAGTACTTTTTAAAACTATTATAGATCCATTAGTAGTTATATTTTCAATACCTTTTGCTGTAGTTGGAGTTATACTAGGCCATATTATCTTTGGATATAATCTGCAATTTTTATCTGTTATAGGGCTATTAGCTCTAATTGGTATTGTAGTGAATGACTCACTTATATTAATAGATTTTCTTAAAAAACTAAGAAATGAAGGCATGAATAAAATTGAAGCTACTATAAAAGCTTGTCAGGTCAGAGCAAGACCTATTATTTTAACTTCGGTAACAACATTTTTAGGTATTTCTCCTTTAATATTTTTTGCAACTGGGCAAACAAAGTTCCTTTCGCCAATGGCGGTAAGTTTAGGTTTTGGTTTATTATTTGCTACTATATTGATATTGATTGTATTACCATGTTTTTATTTAATAATGGATGATTTTAAAGAGGTATTAATAACAAAAATAAAAAAATAATTTAAAATTAACTAAAAAACAGAGGTTCATATTTTGAGAAAATCAATTTTAGATTCTAGTAGAGTAAATGCTGAAAAAATATTTAATAATAGATTTTACATTTTATTGACTATTTTATTATTATTAGTTTTCTTAATTTTAGTTCGACTGTATTATTTACAAGTTATAAGTTACGACCATTTTGATACATTATCTGAGACAAATCGAATAAAATATGTTCAGACTTCTCCTAGGAGAGGTATAATATTTGATAGAAATAATCTAGTTCTTGCTGATAATTCCTCACTATATTCTGCACAAATAAATATTAAAGAAGCTACCAATATTAAAAAAATCATTGAAGATGTTGATAGAGAAATTAATCTTACTAAAAAAGAAATTGAAAATTTTTACGAAAAAAAAATTAAATACGCTCACTTAAATAATATAGTTTTAAAAGGTAATTTATCAGAAGAAGAAGTGGCAAAAATTTTATCAATTCGTTATAAACATGATGGTCTTGATGTTACGGCTAGTCTTTTAAGGCGTTATCCATACAAAAAAATTACAAGTCATGTTATTGGAAGTATAGGGTATATAGATAAAAAAGATTTACTAAATTTAGATAAAAAAAAATATAGAAATACTGAATATATAGGAAAAACTGGAATAGAAAAGTTTTATGAGGATACTCTTTATGGAGTGCCTGGCTACAGACACGTTGAAATCAACGCAAAAGGAAGAGAATTAAGAGATATTGAAAAAAAACCTGCGTTTCCTGGAGATGATATTTATCTTACAATCGACATTAATCTTCAAAAGTATATGTACTCTTTGTTATCAGGATATGTAGGTTCTTCAATTGCTATGAATCCAAAAAATGGAGAAATTCTGGGCATGATAAGCACGCCAGCAATTGACCCAAATAGAAAACTATGGAAATATGAAATTGATCAAGATGAAATAAAAAAACTAAATAGTCCGCTTTTCAATAGATCGATCAATGGTTTGTATTCTCCTGGATCAACAATAAAGCCTATAGTTGCTCTAAGTGGAATGCATCACGAAGTAATAAATTCTTTAGATGAGTATTATGCAGGGCCATTTTTCCAATTACCAACAAGTTCAAGAAGATTCAGAGACTGGAAGCCAGAGGGTCATGGCATGGTAGATATAAAAAAGTCGATAATACAGTCCTGCGATGTTTATTTTTATATGGTTGCTAATAAACTTGGCATTGAAAAATTATCTTCTTTTTTTAAATATTTTTCTTTTGGTTCCAAAACAGGAATTGATATGCCAAATGAATCTGCGGGTGTTCTTCCTTCAAAAGAATGGAAATTTAAAAATATTGGTTATAAATGGACAGATGGAGATACTGTAATTTCTGGAATTGGTCAAGGTTATTTTCTAACTACTCCACTTCAGCTAGTTTATGCAGCAAGTATAATTGCAAATAAAGGAACTATATCAATTCCAAAATTAAATATTAATTCAAAACCAAAAAAAAATACCGAAATACTAAAAATAGAAGAGTTTTTAAAAAATAATATATCTCTCGAAGATTGGAATCTAATTAATGATGCAATGTTTAAAGTCGTAAACAAAAAAAATGGAACCGCATACTGGTCAACAAATAATAAGAAAAATAATATTGCAGGAAAAACTGGTACTGTGCAAGTATATGAGATATCCCAAGATGACGATAGAAAAGATGATAAAGAGATTCCAGATCATTTAAAAGATCATTCTTTATATATTGGATATGCACCAGCAGATAAACCCGAAATTGTTGTTGCTACAGTTATAGAGAATGTTGGAAGCGGAAGTAAATATGCTGCTCCGATAAGCAATAAAATAATTAATTATTATTTAGATAATGTAAGGAATAATTTTGAATAGAGATAATTTAATAGGATTAACTGATTTATTATTATTTATATTTATAGTAATTTTATCATTAGTGGGTTTAGCTATATTGTATAGTGCAACAAATCAAAATTTAGATATTGTCTTAAGACAGAGTTTTAGACTACTTTTTTGTTTTGTATTAATGCTGTCGATTTGTTTTATAGATACTAATAAGTTAAAAATATTTACTCCATACATATATATAGCTTCAATACTACTGTTACTTTTTACTTTATTTTGGGGGCATGATTCGAAAGGAGCAACGAGGTGGATAATTTTATTTGGTTTTTCTTTTCAAGTTTCGGAAATCTTAAAAATTATCTTACCAATGACTCTCGCTTGGTATCTATCTATATCTGATGATAAAGAAATAGATATTAAAAAATTATTTTTTTCTTTAATAATAATTTTTCTACCAATAGTATTTATATTAAAACAACCAGACCTAGGAACATCTTTAATAGTTTTAATTTGTGGCATGATAACTTTATTTTTGTCAGGTCTAAAAACTAAACACATATCTTTTATTGTTATATCGTTTTTAACTATTGCACCATTATTGTGGAAATTTTTACTTCTACCCTATCAAAAACAAAGAATTTTAACTTTGATAGATCCAGGATCAGATCCTTTAGGCTCTGGGTATCATATTATCCAATCAAAAATTGCTGTTGGTTCAGGTGGTTTTTTTGGAAAGGGTTTTTTAAATGGGACGCAGTCACAACTTGAGTTCTTACCTGAAAGAGGCACAGATTTTATTTTTGCAGTTTTTGCAGAAGAATTTGGTTTTTTTGGTGTAATCATTTTATTTTTATTTTATTCAATAATAATTTTTAGGTTTATATTAATTACATTACGAGCCAAGAGTTATTTTGCAAAGACATTATCAGGAAGTATTACGTCAATCTTTATTTTGCTAATAATTACAAATATATCAATGGCAATAGGTGTTTTGCCAGTTGTTGGGGTCACTTTACCGCTATTAAGTTTAGGTGGAAGCTCTTTATTATCTATATTTTTTGCATTTGGTATAATGTTTTCGATAGCTAGGAGATCTTAAATAATGAATTATCATTTTAAAAAATTTTTAATATTTATATATCTTGTTTTTTTTAACAATCTTATATTCGCAAAAGATACAAATAATTTAAAAAAATATGAAAATGAACTAGGGGAAATGATTCATGAATTAGTTTATAAATATAAAATTGATCAAGATTATGCAACAAAAGCATTATATTCAATTGAATTCAAAGACAAAATTTTGAAAATTATGGCTAACGCGCCTGAGAGAAAAGATACTTGGCAAGAATATAAATCTAAATATTTAACTAGTGAACGTATTAGATTAGGTAGAAAATATTTTAATGATAACTATACTTTACTTAAACAGATCGAGAATAACTATGGTGTTCCTGCAGAAGTAATAGTAGCTCTACTTGGAGTAGAAACAAACTATGGTGGATATACAGGGAATTATAAAATTTTAAATGCATTAGGCACTCTTGCTTTAAAGCACCCAAAGAGGAACAAATTTTTTAAAGCACAGCTTAAAAATTTTATAATTTTAACTTATAGGAACAAATTAAATTACAATAAACTTTATGGTTCGTATGCTGGAGCAATGGGTCTTCCTCAATTTATGCCAGATAATTATAGAAAGCTGGCTGTAGATTATGACGGAGACGGGAATACTGATTTATGGAACAGTAAGCTTGATATTTATGCAAGTATTGCAAACTTTCTTAAGAATCATGGTTGGAAAACTAACGAAAAAATATATAGCAATATAAAAATTGATGAAAAACACTACAAAGAAATTTTTAAAAAAGGCGATGTGAGAACTGTTTCTATTAGCGAGCAAAATATACAAAAGTATAATATACCTAAAAATAAAATCTTAAATAAAAATTATTTAATTCTTTTAAGCAAAAAATATAATAAATATTTTATAGGGCATACAAACTTCAAAGTAATTATGAGATATAATCCAAGTACTTTTTATGCGATGGTAGTTACAAGCCTAAGTGAAAAAGTTGTATTAAAAAATAATGATTAAGCTATTTGTAGCAATCTTTATATTTCAATTTTTTTTTATAGGCTGTACGCCAATAAAAAAAAATAATTCAAGCAAATCATACAAAGATATTGTTAATGAAAATGTAATTCCAAAAGTAGAAAATTATAGTAAATATGGTAATCCAAAAACTTATAAGGTATTTGGAGTAAAATATAGAACCTTAGAAACACATATAGGATATTCAGAAATAGGAATAGCTTCTTGGTATGGAAAAAAATTTCATGGCAAGCTAACTTCGTCCAGAGAAGTCTATGATATGTATAAAATTACTGCAGCTCATAAAAGCTTACCCATTCCTTGTTATGCCAAAGTTACAAATCTTGAGAATAATAAATCGTTAATCGTTAGAGTAAATGATAGAGGTCCGTTTAAAAAGGGAAGAATAATAGATTTATCCTATGCAGCTGCAAAAAAACTTGATATTGTTGATGAGGGCACAGCTCAAGTTTTAGTTGAAGCGATTGATGCTGAAAATTTTTATTAAGATTAATTTTATTAAACTTACATCAAATGATACAATAGCTGTTTTATTGAATTTAAACTTTTGAAAAAATATAAAATTGGGGAGACAATGTCTTATTTTATATCAAAATTATTATTTATATTTGCTTTATTGACAACTTTTGTTAATGCAAATCAATATAATGTACCAGATTTAAATGTTACGAGTTATGCATTAATGGATGCGAAGACTGGTGCAATAGTTGCCGGTGATAATTTAGACGAAAAAGTTGAGCCAGCTAGCTTAACTAAAATCGCAACATTATATCTTGTATTTAAATCTTTAGAATCAAAGTATATTAGTGAAGATGATTATGTTGTTATAAGTAAGAAAGCCTGGAAAATGGCTGGTTCTAGAATGTTTATAGAAGTTGGCAAAAAGGTTCAAGTTAGAGATCTAATTAAAGGTGTAATAGTACAGTCAGGAAATGACGCAAGTGTGGCTTTAGCAGAACATATAGCAGGCGGAGAGGAATTTTTTGTTACGATGCTTAATAAGCTTGCCGAGGATATTGGACTAAAAAATACACATTTTGAAAATGTTACAGGAATGCCAGGAGATAATCATTACACAACCGCAAGAGATATGGCATATTTATCAGCAAAACTAATTAATGATTTTCCTATTCAATACAAAAGATTTAAAGATAAAAAATTTACATATAACGAGATCACTCAATACAATAGAAATAAATTATTATCAACGTATGAGGCTGCTGACGGAATTAAAACCGGTCATACAAAATCAGCTGGATATTGTTTAGCTTCATCTGCAGTTAATGAAAATACAAGATTTATAGCTGTTCTATTTGGAGCTGACTCTTCTAGCAAAAGATTTAAATACTCAAAAACACTTTTTAAATTTGGTTTTAGGAATTTTATAACTGAAAAATACTTCGAAAAAAATCAAATTATAGCGAGAGAGAGAATATGGAATGGTGAAGAAAAATATTTAGATATAGGTTTTGATAGAGATATATATATTACATTAATGAAATATGATGATAAAAAAATAGTCCCTAAAATAAATTTAATTTCAAAAATAACTGCCCCAATAAGAAATGGACAAATATTAGGAACAGTAGACTTTATGAAAGACAATAAAATTATCTCTTCAGAAAAAATCTATTCATTAAAAAGAGTTGAAGAAGGTAATTTATATAGAAAAACTTATGATTTTATTGCTAACTTTTTTATAGAAAACTAATTTTGAATAACAAAGTCTTTTTAAATAATAAAATATGCAATATTGAGGAAGCAAAGATATCTATTTTTGATAGAGGTTTTCTATTTTCAGATGGTGTGTACGAATTAATTCCTTTTTTTAATAAAAAACCTTTTTTATTTGAAGAGCATTATAAAAGACTAGAAAATAGTTTAAAAATGCTGGATTTAGACAATCCTTATTCAAAAGATGAATGGCTAGATAAAATTAAAATGCTTTTGAATTATTGTGAATATGATAACTTTTCATTATATATTCAAATAACTAGAGGCGAGCCATTGAGTTATAATGATGGTGTATTTAGGGAGCATGCTGCAATTAAAAAATATAAAACTTCTGTAAGTATGTTTTTTTCAAAAATTAACGACTTATCTGAAAGTTTTATTAGATGCGAAACTGCTATAACCTTAGAAGATAAAAGATGGATGCAATGTGATATAAAATCAATATCGCTTCTTTACAATTCGTATGCTAAAACGTTGGCTAGTAAAAAAGGCGCTTATGAAGCTATATTATTTCGAAACGGTGTACTTACTGAAGGATGTTCAAGTAATGTATTTATCGTGAAAAATAAAAAAATCATTACACCAAAATTAAGCAATTTAATTCTTCATGGCATTACTCGATCATATATTATAAATGAGATTATAAAAAAAAATAAATTTGAAATAGTTATAGAAGATATAAATGAAGAAGATTTATTCAGTTCTGATGAAGTTTTCATTACCAACTCAACTCAAGGCGTACTGCCGATTATTAAAATAAATAATAAAAAAATTAACAAAGGTACTTGTGGTGAAATATCGAAAAAATTACATCAACTATATTTGAAAAAAATAAATTAAGTGGACAATTTAATTCAACATCAAAAAAAAATTCTAAAATGTAAAAAATGTGAAAATATGTCAGGTATACCAATAGTAGGAAGTCCTGTAAAATCTAAAATCATTTTAATTGGCCAAGCTCCAGGAATTAAAGAAGGTGAAATTAGAAAGCCTTTTGCCTGGACTGCAGGGAAAAATTTATTTAAATGGTTTTCTTCTATTGGAATAAATGAGATAAATTTTAGAAACAATATTTATATGTCAGCTGTTTGTAGATGTTATCCTGGGAAAAACTTGAATGGATCTGGTGATAGGGTTCCTTCAGAAACAGAAATAAAAAAATGTTCAAATTGGTTGAATTTTGAAATTAACTATTTGAAACCAGAACTAATTATTCCTGTTGGCAAACTTGCTATCTCGCAATTTATAGATTTTGATATATTAAATGATGTCGTAGGAAAAAAAATAAAATATAAAAATAATATTGATATTGTCGCGTTACCACATCCATCAGGTCTTTCTACTTGGTATAAGAAAAATCCAGGAAAATCATTATTAGAAAAAGCTTTAAAAGTAATAAAAAAAAGTAGTGCGTGGCAAGAACTACTAAGAAAATAATTTTTCTGCAATATTTAGTTTCTTTTTATCTCCAATATCAAACCATATGCCGTCATGGGCAACAGCAGAAACTTTATTTTTTCTTATATTTTCAACTAATAAATCTATTAATTTGTACTTTGAAAATTCCTTATTATTAAAAATTTTTGGATCATAGATACCTATACCTGAATAGGTCATCATATTTTCGTTGTTATTTTGCAGTCTGCCATCGTTAAAAGAAAAATCTCCATATTTATTATGTGCTGGATTTTTAACCATAACTAATGATGCTAGATCATTTTCATTAAGCGAAAGATCGGATAATCTAAAATTTGTATATATATCAGAATTTAATACTAAGAAAGGCTTGTTGCCAAGAATAGGCAGAGCATACTGTATTCCTCCTCCGGTTTCATACGGTTCTGGTTTTTCAATTGAATAATTGATTTTAACTCCATATTTCTGCCCATCACCTAAAAAATTAATTATTAAATCGCTTAGATAAGAAACATTTATCACGATATCATTTATACCATTATCTTTTAGTAATAGAATATTATGTTCAATTAGAGTTTTGTCGCCTAATTTAATTAAAGGTTTTGGTATTTTTTTGGTAATTTCACCAAAACGCTTACCTTTACCTGCTGCTAATATAATTGCTTTCATTTATTTTATTTAGAGCCTCTTTTGCAAAATAATTAATAATATTGAGATTATCATATTTTGAAGTTGCAAAAATAATATAATTTATCGTTCTGTTAAGATACTGAAGATAATTATGTCTTTTATGTTTAATGCTAAGCCTACAAAAAATCCCGGAAGCTTTCGTATGTCTTTGAGCAGATATCAAATCATAATTGAATAAAAATTCATTTTTTGAAAATTTAATTTTTTTATTTGCTGGAGTGAATTTATCATAAAAAGAGTTAATTAATATTTTTCTAGATTTTTCATCAATATCAACATAGCAATCATTCAAAAGTGAAACTAAATCATAAACAGGTGATCCATAAACGGCATCTTGGTAATCAATGATTATAATTTTTTTATTTTTATAAAAAATATTTTTTGAATGATAATCGCGATGAACAACAGTATTAATTTCATGATTTAGTTTATGAATTAGATAATTTATAGATTTTATTATATTATTGTTGTCTTTATTAGAAATTCTAAAATTACATAATTTTTCTAAAACCCATTCAACAAATAAATAACTTTCTTTAAAGTATTTATGTTCTTTATAAATAGGTAAATTATTTACTTTAATTTTTTGTATATTGGATATATTTGAAATAGCTTTTTTATATATTTGAATTTTATTATTTTTGTTTGATCTTTCGTAAATTAAATTATTACCAATATCTTCAAGGATTAAAATTTTTTTGTTATCATTTTGGTCAAAAATCTTTGGTATTATAATTTTATTATTATTAAATATATTTGAACATTTTATAAAATTTTTATAATTTCTTATCTCCAAACTACTATCCATTAATATATAATTTTTTTTTCCTTTAGATATTCGATAATACTTTCTTTTACTAGCATCACCTGTAATCTCACAGAATTTAAAATCTTTAGTTCCAAGCTTTCTTCTTAAATAATTAATTAATTGTTTTTGTTTAATTTTCATTTTGCACGTCTATTTTCCCCCCCACATCTCTTTTCCCTACATTTTGATCACAAGCCACTATTATTACTATCGAAAGCATTAATATAATTTTTATTTTTTCATTTATCTTAAACATAAATTCATTATACTATATATATCTCTTAATATATTATTGTTGCATATGAAAACTTCTGATTTATTTATAAAGTGTCTAGAAAATGAAGGTATAGAGTATATATTTGGAGTTCCTGGTGAAGAAAATGCAGATTTTCTAATGTCTTTAAAAAAATCAAAAAAAATAACTTTTGTTCTTACAAGACATGAACAAGGAGCGGCATTCATGGCAGAATCTTATGGTAAGCTTACAGGGAAATTATCTTGTTGTTTGAGTACTCTTGGACCTGGTGCTACAAATCTTCTGACTGGAGTCGCTGATGCAAATATGGACCATTCACCTATTCTAGTTATAACAGGACAAGGTTCATCTGATAGGCTTCATAAAGAATCTCATCAAATAATGGATGTTTGCAATATGTTTGAATCCGTAACCAAATGGACTACATCGATTAGAAATCCAAATACAATACCTGAAATTGTTAGGAAAGCAGTGAGACTAGCAACATTAGAGAAACCTGGGGCGGTACATATTGAACTTCCTGAGGACATTGCAAAATTAAAAGTAAATACAAAACCATTAAAATCTTTTCCCTTTCGAAGATCGGTTGCTGAGGATAATGTAATTAATAGTTCATATGAACTAATGAAAAAAGCTAAATCACCAATATTGATTGCTGGTAATGGTGCTATTAGAAAAAGAGCATCTAAACAATTAAGGGAATTCTGCGAGAGAACAAATATTCCGGTAGTAACAACTTTTATGGGTAAAGGCGCAGTGAACTGTGATTCTGACTATTGTTTGTCAACAGTAGGTCTTGGAGCGAACGATTTTGGCGACATTGCAATACGTAGTTCCGATTTAGTTATAACTTTAGGTTATGATATGGTCGAGTATCATCCAAAATTATGGAATAGAAATTCTAATGCAAAAATTATACATATTGATTTTGAGGCAGCTGAAATTGATGAATTTTATATACCTGAGGTCGAAGTAGTTGGAGATTTAGCGCATTCTTTATCAAGTTTAAATAATATATTGGATAAAAAAGGGTGCCCATCTTATGATTATAAATATGTAAAACAAATGAAAAAAGATCTTAAAAAAGATATTGAGGAATATAAACTTGATGATGCAAAGGGATTAATCAAGCCTCAAAAATTTTTATACGATCTTAGAGATTTCTTGAACGATGAAGATATTTTAATTTCAGATGTTGGTGCTCATAAAATGTGGATTGCTAGGAATTACCCTTGCCATGAACCTAATACTTGCATCATACCAAATGGCTTTTGCTCTATGGGATATGCTTTACCCGCATCAATATCAGCTAGTTTAATTGATAAAAATAAAAAAATATTTTCTATTTGCGGTGATGCAGGGTTTTTGATGAACTTGCAAGAAATGGAAACGGCAAAAAGATTAAATTCAAATATTGTAATAATAATTTGGGAGGATAAATCGTATGGTTTAATTAAATGGAAACAGGAGGTGCAATTTGGAAGTTCCACAGATCTTGATTTCGATAATCCAAAATGGGAAGAACTAGCTAAGTCTTTTGATTGGAATTATTTGTATGAAAATGATAGTAAAAATATAAAAATAAAACTAAGGGAAACAAAAAAACTTATCGGACCAACATTGTTTGTTATTCCAATTGATTATTCAGAAAATAAAAAACTAACTGATTTTTTAGATTCACTTGAGAAATCTTATGACCAATAGAATAATAAAAAATATTACAACAGTAAAAGTAAAAAATCTTCAGAAAGTTCCTTTATATTCTCCTTGGAATATGAAAAAAATAGGTGATATAGAATGTATAGATGAAAGGCATGTAGATGCAATTTTAAAAGTATCAGATGATTTTTTTAATAATACAAAACATCAAATAAATAAAACTGACAGACTTGAAATTTTAAAGAAAAGTAAATCTTTGCTTTCAAAAAGATCATTTGAATTTGCAAAATTCATATCATTAGAAGGGGGAAAGCCATTAAAAGATTCTAAAATTGAGGTAGAGAGAGCAATAAACGGGATAGAGTTAGCTATAGAGTGTATAAAAAAATCCTACGGTAAGGAGATACCAATGAATTTAAACGCTTCCTCTAAAAATAAAATGGCTTTTACAAAGCAATTTCCTATCGGTCCTGTTTTAGCGATAAGTGCATTCAACCATCCATTAAATTTAATTATTCATCAAGTTATACCTGCAGTAGCAGCAGGGTGCCCTATAATTATTAAACCATCATTAGATACACCACTTACTTGTTATGAATTTATCAAGTTATTAATAAATGCTGGATTACCAAATGGTTTTTGCCAAATGGTGAATACTAATAATAATAATATTACTAAAAAATTTGTATCTGATAATAGAATATCTTTTTTTTCTTTTATAGGAAGTTCAGAAGTTGGGTGGAAGTTAAAGTCAATTTTATCTCCTGGAACTAAATGTGCTCTTGAGCATGGTGGCATTGCACCAGTCATAATAGATAAAAATTATAATTTTAAAAAAATTATTCCATCTATAATTAAGGGTTCATTTTATCACGCTGGTCAGGTATGTGTTTCAATACAAAAAGTTATTGTTCATGAAGATATAATAGATGATTTTATAAGTAATATGAAAAAACACGTTAAAAAAATTATTGTTGGAGATCCAAATAAAATAAATACTGATGTCGGCCCATTAATTCGTAAGAACGCATTAATAAGAGTCGATAGTATCGTTCAAAAAGCTATTAAAAACGGAGCAAAATTAATTTGTGGCGGAAAATTTTTTAATAATACTTGCTATGAGTGCACTATACTAAAAGATCCTAATGAAAAAGATGAAATTAATAATATTGAGATTTTTGGGCCAGTTATATGTATATATAGTTATAAAACTATAAATGATGCAATAAAGAAAGCAAATCATAAAAAATATGCATTTCAATCATCTGTTTATACTAGTGATATTGATACCGCAATGCTATGCTATGAAAAGCTAGAAGCTAAAAGTATTTTCATAAATGAACAAACTGCTTTTAGAGTTGATTGGATGCCTTTCGGAGGTATTAAACATTCAGGCGAGGGAGTTGGAGGGATTGAATATACATATTTTGATCTCTTGTATGATAAACTAATGGTTATTAGTTCAGATAAAATCACAAAATAAAACAATTAAAGGAATATATGAAACCACTATTAACAATAATTTTTTTAATTTCAACATCTTTATATGCTGCAAATGATGAGCCTCATCCGGTAATTGATTCAGAGTATATATCAAAATATTCATACAATATAAAAAGTATGAATACAAAGAACTTAAAAGAAGCTAGGCAAGTTTTAAAAAATCACCTTAAAGAACACTATTATGAAGATAATATTGATTATGATGCAAAACTGTTAACATCATTACTTCAATATGATGATATAAGAATTCAAATTGTAGATGTAATTGATAAAATAATTATTGAATATAATGTCTCCAATGACATAAAGAAAACTTTATTAAGTTTCAAAGATACATTTAAACATATAATCAAAGATAATAGGCCTTTGGTTAATAACCTTCGAGATTATAAAGCATATGATTTTCGTTTAGGTTCTGCATATTTAGCTATGATGAGTGCTTTTCACGACACAGAAGAAAGAAAACTATTTTATTCAAGATTGGTTGAAGATAAAACAAACACTAGTACAGAAATCGGAGCATATAATAAGAAACTTCGAGATGCCCAAGAAAGTATAAATTTGGTAAAATTAGAAAGAGAAAATTTTGAAGAGATAATTGATATCAAAAATACACTAAAAAAAATTGAAAATGAAATTTCAAAAAGAGATTAAAAAAAAAGCTAGTAATTTTAACTAGCTTTAATTTTTTAAAAAATAAAAAACTTTATGCTACTCTATCTCCAGGTTCTTTGTCGTTATAGTATGCTTCCATATTTTCTAATACTCTCATACCCATAGCAATCCTTGTTTCTATAGATGCACTACCAAGGTGCGGTAATAATACTGCATTTTCACAAGCTAAAAATCCTGGATTTAATTTTGGTTCCCCTTCAAAAACATCTAAACCAGCACCTGCAATAGTTTTATTTCTTAAAGCCTCTATAAGCGCATCATTATCTATAACATCACCTCTTGCAGAATTAATAAGATATGCTGTTTTTTTCATCATTCCAATTCTTTCTTTATTTAATAGATGATAAGTACTTTCTCCCCCAGGACAATGTATAGATACAAAATCTGCCTTTTGAAGAACTTCCTCGACACTACCACAAGGTGTTGCATTATATTTTTTTATTATGTCATCAGAAGGCATATAAGGGTCAGAGAAAATTATATTCATACCAAAACCAAAATGTGCTCTATCTGCAGTTGCTTGAGCAATTCTACCAAAACCTATGCAGCCAAGAGTTTTTCCAGTAACTTTAGTACCTCTTAAATGAGTTGGTCTCCACCCAGCCCAATTACCAGCCCTTAGTTCTCTTTCTCCTTCTCCAGTTCTTCTTGCAACACTAAGAAGCAGTGTCATTGCTATATCTGCAGTACAATCTGTAAGTACTTCAGGCGTATTAGTCACAACTAAATTTTCTTTTTTTGCAGCATCTAAATCTATATGATTAAAGCCGACCCCAAAGCTTGCAATAATTTTAGCTCTTTTATTTTCTATAGATAGAACTTCTTCATTTATTGGATCTGTTACAGTAGGGCAGACGCAATCATAGTTTTGAAATGCAGCTTGTAGCTCAGGGATACTCATAGGAATATCTTTTTCATTAAGCGTAACATCATATTTTTGCTTTAATTCTGCCTCAACTTCTTCTGGCCATCTTCTTGTAACTAATACTTTTGGTTTACTCATTATTTTTCCCCAATTAAATTTATAAATGTTTTTCAATTACTTCTTTCATTTTACTTCCCATTTCAGAAGGGTTTGGAATAATATGAATTCCAGCTTCTTTAAGAAGTTCAACTTTTTCGGCAGCACTTTCACCTTTCCCAGAAACTATAGCACCTGCATGACCCATGCGTCTTCCTTTAGGAGCAGTAAGCCCTGCAATATATGCAACAACTGGTTTTTTCATATGGTTTTTTACATATTCTGCAGCTTCAGCTTCTTGAGGACCCCCAATTTCGCCTATCAACATTACGGCTTTTGTTTTATCATCTTCGTTAAATAATTCTAGTATATCTTTATGAGAACTACCGTTTATTGGATCACCACCAATACCGACACTAGTTGATATTCCAATACCTTCAGCCTGCATTTGTGATGCTGCTTCATAACCTAATGTGCCTGATCTACCTATTACCCCTACATCTCCTGGCATATAAATATGTCCCGGCATAATGCCCATCATAGCTTCTCCTGGAGTAATAGTTCCTGCACAGTTTGGCCCTGTAAGTACCATTTTATTTTCTTTTTTGTATCTAAGCATATATCTTTTAACTCTCATCATATCGTGAGCTGGAATTCCATCAGTAATTGATACTGCATATTTGATTCCAGCATCAGCAGCTTCCATTATGCCATCAGCTGCTGCAACAGCAGGAACAAAAACAATTGTTGCTTCAGCACCTGTTGCATCAACAGCTTCTTTTACTGTATTAAATACAGGTTTACCTAAATGTTCTGTTCCACCTTTTCCAGGTGTAACCCCAGCAACTACATTGGTTCCATATGCAATCATTTCCTCAGCATGGAAATTACCTATTCTTCCAGTTATTCCTTGAACCAAAACTTTTGTATTTTTATTTAATAAAACTGACATTATTTACCCCTTATTGTTTTGCAGCATCTACTGCTTTTTGTGCCGCGTCCTTTAATGTGTCTGCCAATATAATAGGAAGTCCACTTTCTTTAATAATTTTAACTCCTTGCTCCACGTTTGTTCCTGATAATCTAACAATTAGAGGAATATTTAGATTTACTGTTGGAATAACTTGAACTAATCCTTCAGCTATCCAGTCACATCTATTAATTCCAGCATAAACATTTACTAACATAGCTTTAACATTTTTATCAGCAAGAACTAATTCAAATGCTTTACCAACTCTTTCAGGAGAGGCGCCACCACCTATATCCAAAAAGTTTGCAGGCTCCCCGCCGCAATACTTAATCATATCCATAGTTGCCATAGCAAGACCAGCACCATTAATCATACAACCAATATCACCATCAAGACCCACGTAGCTTAAATCATGCTCTGATGCAGCGACTTCTCTTTTATCTTTTTGACTATTATCATTTAGTGCATTTATTTCTGGATGCTTAAATAGCGCATTATCATCAAAGCTCATTTTTGCATCAAGAGCTATAAGATCAGTATCTTTTGTTAAGACTAGAGGATTTATTTCTAACATATTCATGTCTAAATTTACCATTGCTTTATAGCATCCCATAAACAATTTTACTGCTTTAGATAGTGCTTCCTTCGGAAGTTCTAAAGCAAAACTAAGTTCTCTAGCTTGGAATCCTGTAAGACCAACTGCAGGGTCAATTTCAATTTTTTTGATTGCTTCAGGTTTTTCAACTGCAAGTTCCTCAATAGACATTCCGCCTTCGGCAGAAGCAACTATAACAATTCTTTGTTTTGCTCTATCCATTACATAAGCTAAATAAATTTCTCTATCTATATCACAACCTGATTCTATGTATAATTTTTCGATTAACTTCCCTTGATCCCCAGTTTGAATAGTTTTAAGATGCGTTCCAAGAAGTTTCTCAGATGCATTTCTAACTTCCTCATCTGATTTGCATAAAATTATCCCACCTGCTTTTCCTCTAGCGCCTGAATGAACTTGAGCTTTCACAACACATACATCGGTGTCTAATTCATTATAAGCAGCTACAGCTTCAGATGTTTTTAATGCAAGCTTACCTTTTAAAGTTTGTACATTATAATTTGATAGTATTTCTTTTGCTTGATATTCATGTATATCCAAAACTAACTCCTGTATATTATTTAATTATTTTTTTGAATTAATCGCTTTATCCGTTTCAACAATATTTTCTGCCATTTTTGCTGATGCCGCATCAATTAATCTCCCATCTAACGATGCAGCACCTTGTCCTTTTTGTGCAGCTTCATCTAGGGCTATTAGTATTCTTTTTGCTTTATCAACTTCAGCTGGTGGCGGTGTAAAGACTTCATTTGCTAGCTCGATTTGTGAAGGATGTATTGCCCATTTTCCTTCATAACCAAGAGCAGCAGCTCTTTTTGCAGCCAAGGTATAACTTGCTGGATCTTTGAAATCCCCAAAAGGACCATCAATTGCTCTTAAACCATATGCTCTACAAGCTACTAACATTTGTGAAAGATCGGCATGCCATTGATCTCCAGGATAATCTGGATTCAGACCACCTATCACGGTTGTTCTTGCACGACAACTTGCAGCGTAGTCTGCGACACCAAAATGCATTGCCTCAAGTCTTTCTTCGCGTCCGGATTTTGCAATGTCCATAACATTAGCCATTCCAAGTGTTGTTTCAATTAACACTTCAATACCAATTCTTTTCTTTAAATTTTTAGAAGTTTCAATTTGGTTTAACAAAGCTGATAACATATATACGTCAGAGGCTGTACCTGCTTTAGGAAGTAAAATAGTGTCAAGATATTCTCCTGCTTGTTCAACAACATCAACAACGTCACGGTACATATAATGAGTATCAATACTATTAATTCGGACAGATATTGTTTTACCACTACCTTTCCAATCTAAATTTTTGAGAGCATCTATTACATTTTTACGTGCTTGTTCTTTATCGTCAGGAGCTACGGCATCTTCCAAGTCTAAAAAGACAAAATCTACATCACTTTGCAAGGCCTTTTCAAACATTTTAGGATTTGATCCAGGAACAGCAAGCTCACTTCTTTGAACTCTTCTAGAAGTTTGTTCATATATTTTATGACTCATAATTTTATCCTTTTTCCATTTATTATTTTTTCTTCTTTTTTAGTGCTTTATTTGGATTATTTGTCCAATATTTTGCTGCTGCACCAGTTCCACTTCCAGGTGTGAATTTTATTCCAGCGTCTATCATAGCCATTTCAACCGCCCCTAATGCAGCCATCATTCTTGTTTCATTATTATCACCAAGATGCCCAATTCTAAAAACTTTTCCTGCTACCTGGGTTAATCCTGCGCCAAGGGAGACGTTGTATCTATGATATGCAATATTTATTACTTCAATAGCTTTTTTACCATCTGGGTTATTTTTTGATCCGGGCTCTAACCAAATAGCGCTAACAGTATCAGACTGCCATTTTGGTGAAGATGCAGCTAATCTTAAACCCCAAGCTTTAATA
>Ga0181552_10000139_pt1 | contig 49364 bp, 32 predicted proteins | sample 011ome_18_FD_130583 | JGI IMG/M metagenome (GOLD analysis project Ga0181552, IMG submission 130583) | Coastal salt marsh microbial communities from the Groves Creek Marsh, Skidaway Island, Georgia - 011501BT metaG (megahit assembly) | ecosystem: Environmental > Aquatic > Marine > Intertidal...
GTGCGCGTGGGAGAGGAAATTATAGCCGAGATTAAATTAGTCAAGAGGTCTGGAGCGAGGGCGAAATATGAAACCGTGGTGAAGCGGGCGCGTTGCGGGGAAGTGTGCGTCGACGGCGTCGCGTTGGCCATTTTGCCCGAAGAAAAGTTATAGCGCAGCGTAGCACGAATTGGGTGATTGTACGCGCATTGTAATGTACAGCACTATTCAAATAGGTTTACAAATTCCCATCGGGCCCGTGGCGACCCAGGTCGGAAAAAAGCTCGTCGAGTTTGCTCACCTTGTCTTGGCCAGACTGGGACATCGGTGAGCCGCGCGGCTGTGTTTGCAAAATTCTCGCGGCGCGTCCGGATCGATTCATCGATTGTTGCATTGCTTGCTGCAGACGAGCTTTTGAGTTGTCCCAGCGTGCACTTCCAGACTCGAGATCGGATGAAAGCAAACTGCTATGCGCCTCGCGCTCTTCGCCTTCTAACGACGCGTCGGTTGCAATCACTGGCAGTCTTTGCTCTGTTGGCTCGTTATCGTTGAAGAATGCATCATTCGTGCTACCTATACGCCCACCTTCGATTACTTCCGCGCGCTCTCTGTCCACGATTGCTTTACCAGCGTCTACGCTTTCGTCCTTGTCTTTATCGCTCTCAAACTTAAAGTTATCCGCTCGGAAGAGCTTGAGAAGCGCGTCGAACCAATTCAGCGCAATTGCCAAGCAGAATAATCCAAGAAATGCGGGTACGATGACGTTGAGTTCACCCGCTACCTCAGGGACGTTGCTCGCCATCTTCTGCGAAAACGTCGTAACTTTCCCAGACTGCTTGATGATGGGAAGTAACATCAGATAGTTGTATGAAAGTGGTGCCGAGTAACGGCATACCAAAGAGGCGTTCACCAGGAGCGAATACGCATCCGTGTTGCGCGGGACAAGTTGATAAAAACTAAACATGCCGAGTTTGAATAGCGAGTAAAACGCACAGCCGCACATGTAAAACAACGGAAAGGCTACAACAATGTGAAGTGCCGACGATGTTTCTGCGTTTCCTACTATAATGCTCAACATACTCAACTGATCTGCATTGCCCCAAGTCGTTCCAACCCAAATCGTAGACTCAGCCATGATGATGGAGACCGAAAAAAACGTCAACCCAACGGCCAAGAGTCTGAGCAAGATTGGAGTTAAAACAACGCTCCAGGTGTACTCCAAATCGTCTAAACATTTTCCAAGCGAACCATCACGTACCGACACCGTCGGCGAACGATACATCCGACGCATTGAACTCGTTCTGCTCGACTCAAGCGCTTCACATTGAAATGCACTTTCAATCGCAAGAACATATTGCGCACGCGTGCGATTGTACACTCGTACACAACGACGAACGGTGCGACGAAGTTTTACCAAATCATTCAGCTCGTCGTAGTCGTAATCCAGCACGTCATCTTCGGCGGCATCCATAGCGTCATCCAAGCTTCCACGATGCACGCTGGCAAACTCGGGAGTTTCGTTTTCAATCGCACTCATGGCCCATCGAAGTTCGTGTCTTCGTGGCATCACACGACTCGTCGTCGCGACCGCCGTCACTTGCGCCGCGAGCTTTGCGTGCGCCTCGTATAAAGATCTAGAAACTCCCGCCACACGCTTATACGCTCGCTGCAAACGTCCAGCGTACCCAGCACGAAGCCAAATCGAACGCGGAACATCCACCAATCCAAATCCCATCAGCAACACCCCGGTGCTAATACCCCAAACATTTCCCAATACTATCCCGTACGCCCGCAACGACGAAAGGCTCAAGCTCTCGCTCGCCAACATCACCACCGATCCTATGGTCACCAATCCAAACATAATACCAAACATTATACCGTTCTCTCTCAGTGCGCGTTTCAATCGCAGTACGCTCGAGAAATCCGCGGCATCTTCATAGCACTGATGCAGAGGAATGATGAACCACGTCGACGCAAAGGTGCTCCAGTACGCCCAATCCCACGCCCACGCCAAGCCCTCCGGCGGGGTATCCGCGCGCATCGTGCTCACCACATCCAGCGGAACGAGCGCCACGATTGACAGCGACAGCATCCACGCCAACACCACCTGCGCGCGCGCGCGATAGCTCACGCTCGGCGAAGCAAAGTACCACAGCGCCATCGCGGACGTGAGCGCGGTGCCCGCGCCCACCGTGAGCGCCCACGACGCGGTGCCATCGGACGCGGTCCAGGACATGGCGAACGCGCCGCGTTCCGGCGATGTGCGCGGACGACGGCGGCGGCGGTGACGGCGGTGACGGCGACGACGCGCGCGATGCGCGTGACGCGTGCGGAACTGTGAGGCTTTGGATAATCTCCGCCACGCCTCGTGCCTCACACTGACGCGCGCGACGTTGAACGACAGCGACGATGTCAGGAACGATGACGTTGGCGCATCGCGCGTCGCGGTGCGCGCCGTGCGCGGTGGCGCGCGCGGTGCGCACGCGCAGTGTGCGAGGCGCCGGCGCTGGGACGGGGCGCCGCTCGGGACGCGCGTGCGCGGCGACCGAGGGCGAGGACGCGAGCGCGTCTTGGGGCGCCGAACCGTGGGATGAGGAGAAAAACGGCCCGGACCCGATCGGTGACGACGTGTTGCTGTCCATCGTGCGCTCGGAGCTGAGCGATGAGCAAGTGAACAAGTTGGTGTGGAACGCGCTCGGGTATCGGTGCAAGGTGGAGCTGGACGCTGAAACGTTAACCGCAGTCGAGGTATGGACGCCGGATGAGGTGTTTCCGAATTGGGCGAAGACTTACCCGACTCCGCCTGATGTGTTGGGGGTGACTAGAAAGTATGACCCGAAGGTTGATGCTCCGGTGAAGGCTGCGTGCGCGGCGTTGACGAGGTCGGTGCCGGAAGAACACAAACAAGGGATTAAAACGACGCTTACGCCGCTAGGGTGGAAGGGATTCAAGATGGATGGTTTGACACCGAATATGACGCGACGCGCGCAGGCGGCGAACTGGTTATTATTCTACCGTCGTGAGTTGCGAGGGGTGAGCATAGATGAACTTAGACGACGCCGAGAGATTCGACGCGCCAAGGAAGAGGCTGAAGGTAAGACGAACCGACCGACGGGGACGACAAAGCAGGGCGTTGTGTAAAGTGCTACTGATTTTTTAATTACCACTTAATATGTGAATTCACCGTACTCGCTCTTCACGACAACTTCAGACTTGCCCTCCTTGGCTTCGACGCGGCCGACGATGCGAGCATCAATGTTGAAGCTTTGGCTAATATCAATTATCTTTTGCGCGTGTTCCGGGGAGCAGTAGAATTCCAATCTGTGACCGCAGTTGAAAACCTTGTACATTTCACTCCACGCCGTGTTCGAGCAGTCTTGGATGAGACGGAAAAGAGGCGGGATGGGGAACATATTGTCCTTGACAACACGCAAGCCGTCAACCAAAAAGTGCCCAACCTTGGACTGCGCTCCACCGCTGCAATGCACCATACCGTGAATATCCTTGACATCCATGGCATCCAACACCGCTTTGACAACCGGCGCGTACGTTCGCGTCGGGCTCAAAACTAACTTACCCACAGTTACACCAGTTTCTGGCTCGACGTCGGTGAGCTGGTACTTGCCGCTGTATACGAGCGACTCGGGCACGCTCGGATCAAAACTTTCCGGGTACTTGCTCGCAAGGTTCTTTGCGAACACATCGTGACGCGCAGATGTCAATCCATTCGATCCCATCCCACCATTATACTCAGTTTCGTACGTAGCTTGCCCGAAAGACGCCAAACCGACGACGACGTCGCCCGCGCGAATGTTGTCGTTACTAATCACGTCGGTGCGGCGCATACGAGCCGTCACCGTGGTATCCACCACCACAGTTCGAACCAAGTCGCCCAAATCTGCTGTCTCTCCTCCCGTGGACTTTACGCCAACACCACACTGACGCAAGGTTTCCAAAACGTCCTCCGTACCGCCGATGAGCGCGCTCAACACATCCCCAGGAATGAGCGCCTTGTTGCGACCAATCGTACTCGACACGAAAATATTATCCACGCATCCAACACAAAGCAAATCATCAGTATTCATCACAATAGAGTCCTGCGCAATTCCCCGCCACACGCTCATATCGCCGGTTTCCTTCCAATACATGTACGCCAACGACGTCTTTGTCCCCGCGCCATCCGCGTGCATGCACGTGCAGTACCCATCATCCCCAGCAATGTCCTCCACAATCTTACAAAACGCCTTGGGAAACAACCCTTTATCAACCTTCTTAATCGCCGCGTGCACGTCCTCCTTCGATGCGCTCACACCTCGCGCGGCGTAGCGCTCATCCGCCCCAGCCGACGGCTGCGCCGCGGTCGCCACCGTCCCACGAACGCGGCGCACCGCACCGCCCCCGCCCGTCGTCCTCGTCCTCGTCCTCGTCGTCGCGCGCCGCCACGACGGGTACGACGTCATCTGCGTCATCGTCGTCTCCATCGTCGTCGTCGTCGTCCGCGTCGTCGGCGGCGCTCGCGAGAGTGACGACCACCGTCGCCGTCGCGCGCGAGGTCCAAACGTTTGAACCCGAGGGATACGCATCGACCAATCATGACCTGGATCTTGAGTCGCGATTGGTAAAACACCCCCCTCCCGCGAGACGCATGCATGCATGCAAAGTTCCGCACTGACGACGACGACGGCGGAGGAGGTGGTGTTCGCGTGTGCATACCTCGACGCACGACGACGATGACGGTCAAGGTGACGAAGAGTACGTGCGATGCGATGGGATGCGATGCGATGCGCACGGCGGGGACGGCGGCGGAGTGGATGATGGGTCACGATGATGGGCTCGGTGATGAGTCTTAGCCACACCCTCGGACGCGTGGTTTATCGGGCGCGTATGCGCGCGCATGGGCGCGTGCGGGGTGTTTGAGACGATTGAAACGTAGACTGACGGTAAAACTCTCGCGTCGTGTTCGTGTGATGCCTTGTAGTTTGCTGCATCGGCGCTGGCTATGTCGGTGGGCCCACCATGGCGATGATCGCCAAGAAGTGTCCGCACATTTCGGTGACGGTGGTGGACATTTCTCAGCCGCGTATCGATGCGTGGAACTCTGATGCGTTGCCTATTTACGAGCCGGGTTTGGATGAGATTGTTTTCGCGTGCCGTGGTAAGAACTTGTTCTTTTCGACGGATGTTGAGGGGGCTATTCGCGACTGCGAGATGATCTTCGTGTCGGTGAACACCCCGACGAAAAAGACTGGTTTGGGTAAGGGCAAGGCGGCTGATTTAACGTACTGGGAGTTGGCGGCGCGTACCATCGCTGCTTGCTCTGCGACCGATAAGATTATCGTCGAGAAGTCTACGGTGCCGGTGCGTACGGCGGAGGCAATTGAAAAGGTGCTCCAACGCAACTGCCCGCACGAAGGCGTCAAGTTCCAAATTTTATCCAACCCAGAGTTCTTGGCGGAAGGTACGGCCATGGTTGACTTGGACGCCCCGGACCGTGTGTTGATTGGTGGTAAGATTGAAACCCCCGAAGGTCAAGCTGCGGTTGATGCGCTCTGTGGTGTGTACTCCAACTGGGTCCCTGAGAAGAACATTCTCACCGCCAACTTGTGGTCCGCTGAGCTCTCCAAGCTCGCGGCGAACGCATTCTTGGCCCAGCGCATCTCTTCCATCAACGCCATGAGCGCGTTGTGCGAAGCGACTGGTGCGGACGTCCAGCAAGTGTCTCACGCCATCGGTACGGACACGCGCATCGGTGCTAAGTTTTTGAACGCGTCTGTTGGTTTCGGCGGCTCGTGCTTCCAAAAGGACATTTTGAACTTGGCGTACATTTGCGAGTGCCACGGCTTGTCTGAAGTTGCCCAATACTGGCACAGCGTCGTCGGTATGAACGACTACCAAAAGAGTCGTTTCGTGCGCCGTATGATCTCCGCCATGTTCAACACCATCCGCGGTAAGAAGATTTCCATGTTAGGCTTCGCGTTCAAGAAGGACACTGGCGACACTCGCGAGTCGCCTGCGATTGACGTCGGCCACGGTCTCATTGAAGACGGCGCTCAGCTTAACATCTACGATCCCAAGGTGGATGCCAAGCAAGTTGCTGAGGATATGGGTGAGGAGGCGATGAAAAACATCACGTGTTGCAAGACTCACATGGAGTCTTTGACCGGAGCACACGCGTTGTGCATCATGACGGAGTGGGACGAGTTCAAGACGTATGACTGGGAAGCCATCTATGGCGTCATGCAAAAGCCGGCGTTCGTGTTCGATGGTCGTCTCATCTTGGACCACCAAAAGTTGAAGGACATTGGCTTCATAGTCTATGCCCTTGGGAAGCCGCTAGATGCTTTCTTGAGCTCTGCCGAAGGTGTCTAAACAACAAACAAGACGCGAGAGCGCAGTAGAGGCGATTTGGATAAATAACGCACTTAGGAGAAAGTTGTAATTTGTTCTACATTTGACATCAATTCTTACTAACAATTACAAGAATAATCTACACTAGTAGTCTAGTGAACTATGCGCGAGCCTTCACAACTTTCACCTCGCTCGCAATGCGACTGACGTACGCTTGAATGTCAAACTTGCGCTTGCATCCCGCGTAATTCATGTAACGAACTTTACCAAATACAGCGCGTTCTTTCCAACCTTGGTCGTGAATACCAGCGATAGACCACATACATCCTACGTAACCATTTGGATCGAGTCCATCGAGTGCGTATGCATCATTCAACGCGATTGCCGTTTCCAATGCCGTTGTGGGCGACGGCGTCCATTCGAGAATTTTTTTCGCCCAATACATGCGCATAAACCCGTGCATACGCCCGAGATACAACAACTCATGCTGCGCCGCGTTCCATAATTCATCATGCGTTCGCCCACGTTCGAGCGTTTCGTAATCGTACACGTACTCACGCACATCCGACGCGTGTGCCTGGAGCGACTCTTGCGCCCACACGCTCGCGCCTTCGAGCGAGTCGTAGCGCGGATTGTGCAGGCAGAAATTATCTGATAATTCCCTGCGCACGATGAGTTCTTCCAAGTATGAATCGATAGCTTCATCAAGAATGTCGTTTTGTCCTCTCAATTTCGCCGCTTCCCACGCCGCGCGGCGAGGGGAAAGGTGTCCAAAATTTAAATAGGGCGACAAGCGTGAGACGGCGAGCGGCGCCGTGGGCTTGTTACGTTCGGCGTACATCGCTAGACGCTTAGGAAGAAAGGCCTCTTTATCAGGTCCGCACAACGCCACCAATGCCGCGCGCTCACCAGGTATGATCCAACCTTTTATCTCGGGCACGTGTGCGCCGTTTCGTCGCGCCGTGGCGAGATATGCATCCCAATCAATCATCGGCGCCGCTGTGGAGGATGTCGTCATCGCTTCGTCAACGTCGCCCACGGGTTCGGTAAGAAATTCATCGAGTGCTCGCTTAATTTTCGGCCGTATCGTCCTTGCTGCATACTCCTGCTTATCACTCACCACCCACGCCGGCACGACGTTATGCGCATCGACTTCAATCATCGCGCAATTCATCCTAGTCAACTCTGCCGCCAAACGTTCGCGTGCGCTCCGTCCTTCGCGCAACGGCGTAAAATCACACACCACCACCTTGGCGTTCGCCTCATGCGCGCACTCAAGCACGCCTTGCGCCGCGTCATCTCCACTTCTCGCATCCATCACTATCCCTTTCGCGCGTAAATCCCGTTCAAGCTCTCGTAATCCTTCCAACGCAAACGCCGCCCGTCGCGCGCCTCCGACGCCCGTCCCGAGCTCATCCTTCCCGAGGTGCGTGCACACAATCACCCGTGATGATTCGCGCGCCAGCGCTCGAGCCGTGCGTAGCGCATCATTATCTCGCATTCGACGATCGCGCGAGCACCAATACACCACCGCGCGGTCGTCAACCGCGCCTTGAGCGCCGCCACTCGATGCCATCAAAGTGCTCCCGGCATCGTTGAGCGCGCGACACCGTCGACTGTCGAACGAGGACGACGCCCCGGCGCCACCGCCGGTGGCGCATCTCACCAACTCATCCCGACGTATCCTGCGCGACGTCGCGCGCGCGATGAACGGACGCACCGCCGTCGCGGTCGCCAACATCAGCATCCAAAAGTCGCACACTGAGGACGAACCCGTCGACGATCGCGTAACGCGACGGCATTGCGCGACACGTGAGCTCGCGTTCGGTGCGCGCGCGCGCGGAATGTCGCCGACAACGAATCGCCGGTTGACGATAGGCGTCCCAGCGCACGTCGCTTCGGCGTCACCGCGCGTACGGCGGTATAAAACGCTCGGGAATCGCTTGGCGTTGGTGTACGTTCCGTTCCTCATCTTGTACGCGCACACCGGGTTGAAGTGCTACGAGACGAGTGGGAACCCGTACAAGGCGGCGTTGAAGCATCACATCGAGTTGGGGTATGATGTGGATGTGTTGACATCGGTGGGTGTGAGCGCCAAGGCGGTGAAGACGGCGAAGAGAGGGTTGGTGAGGGATGACTGGGGAGGAGCGAGCGGGGACGACGCCGATGGGTGGGATTCCGGTGACGATGACGTCGCGGAGAAGGATGACAATACAGCTTCAAAGAGTGAAAAAGATGTGAATGTAGAGGACGTGCAGTTTGAAGTACCACCGACGCTTCCGGCGAGTTGGTTACCAGACTTCCCGGCGGTGCTGGCGTTTGCGGCGGTGGCGACGGCGCACGCGCTGTTGCTCTTTGCGCAACACTGGAGCGTTCGAGTTCGTTGTTTCGTGCAGTTTAAGCGCGTTGATAGAGTACGCGAAGGTGCATATTTTATTATCTCTCCCCATCAGCACCAAGGAAAGCCTGAAATTGTACCCATGAAATCGTTAAGAGTGTACGGCGCGGACGGTTCGTTGCGCACGATGCTGTGGTGCGTTTTTCAACGACAGCGATACGAATATGTTGAACTGGAATGGGACGAGAAAAATCGAAAAGGTCGAGGTGAATTGCGAGAAATCGAAACCCCTAGTAACTTGTTGCTTTCACACTACGGAAAGTCTCTTGGCTTGAGCGAGGATGAAGTGCAGCAGGCACACGACCGCTACGGGGACAATTCGCTCAAGGTGCCTTTACCAACGTTTTGGAACTTGTACAAGGAACAGCTCACTGGCCCTGTAACAGTGTTTCAGATATTCACCGTTTTGCTTTGGTTGATGGATGAGTACTGGAAGTACGCATTATTCAGCGCTTTAAGTTTACTCATCTTTGAAGCGACGACGGCGTTTTCGCGCCAGAAAAATGTCTCCACGCTTCGCGGCATGGGTCAACAAGCCGGTCGCGTCATGGTGCGACGCGGCGGTGTTTGGGAAGAGCGTTCCACGGAAGAGTTGTACCCGGGTGATTTGATTTCCCTCAAGCGCGTTGGTGGTGACGAAGTTCCAGTGCCTTGTGACTGCCTCATTCTCTCTGGCTCTGCCGTCGTAAACGAAGCAAGTTTGACTGGTGAAAGCGTACCTCAGATGAAGGAAAACGTAAACCCCGAAGTGACGAAAGACGAATTGTTGGATATGAATAGCTTGCACAAAGTTCACGTCCTTTACAGTGGCACGACGTTGATGCAACAATCTACCAGCACCGGTAGCGAGTCGACAGCGGCACTCAAAACACCCGACGGCGGTTGTTTGTGCTATGTTCTCCAAACTGGTTTTGGCTCAACGCAAGGTAAATTAATGCGCATGATGGAGTTCAGTAGCGAACAGGTCACCGGAGATACAAAAGAAACGTTGATTCTTCTTTTCATTCTTCTTGTCTTCGCCATTGCGGCAAGTCATCGCGTTTACACTGTCGGCGTTCTGGATGGCAAGAGAAGCCAATACGAGCTAATCTTGCGGTGCATCATGATCATCACCAGTGTTGTTCCTCCAGAGCTTCCCATGCAAACGGCTATGGCAGTAAATACCGCTCTGCTCGCGCTTGTCAGAGCTTCTGTGTACTGCACTGAGCCGTTCCGAGTTCCCGTGGCTGGCAAAGTTGACTGCTGCTTATTTGATAAGACGGGGACGATTACGAGTGATCGTCTCGTCGCCGAAGGCGTCGCGATGGAACCACTCGGTAGAGATGTAGCGGTCAAGCAACCAATTGATGCGTCGCAAAACGCATCCATCGTCATTGGTGGTTGCCACGCTCTCCTCGAAATTGATGGCAAGATGTTTGGTGATCCGCTCGAGAAGGCTGCCCTTTTGGGAATCAAGTGGCAATACGAACCGAGTAGTCACACGGCTTCGCCAAAACTTGATGATGATAAAATCAAGCGAACTTGGAATGGCGCCGATAAGACAGCCGTGCGAATTTTAGTGCGTAACCATTTTGCGTCTGCCTTGCAACGCATGAGTGTGGTTGCAGATGTTGTGAATGGTTCTAATCCCCAGCAGCGATGGTCTTTAGTGAAAGGCTCTCCTGAGATGGTGATGACTTTGTTGGAGAAGGTTCCCAAGGGCTACGAGGCGGCTTATCGTAGTCTTGCAGAAAAAGGTATGCGCGTTATTGCACTCGCGCACAAAGTGTTAAGCGCGGAAGAAAGTGCTCGGGTTGGAAGCCAAACTATGCCCTTCACTCGCGACGAAGCTGAATCAAATCTCGTATTCGATGGTTTCCTTGCATTTGCGTGCAAGGTTCGTGCTGATTCAGCCGAGATTATTCACGCGCTGAAAGCGAGTTCGCACGATGTCATGATGGCAACTGGTGATGCCGTGCTCACTGCGCTACACGTCGGCAACGAAGTTGGCATCGCCAAGGGTGGTCTTGAAGGAGCCATGATGTTAGAACGCAATGCTGAGGATGTGTTAGAATGGCACTCGGCAATGGTTGATGAAAATGGCGTGCCAAAGACAATTTTGCCGTATGAAGGTACATCGATCGCAGAACTCAGCAGAACACACAGCTTGTGTGTTACTGGTCAAAGTTTGAACGCCGCCATGACTGCACCGGGTACTTTGTGGGACAATTTAGATAAAGTGTGCATCTATGCTCGCATGTCTCCGGATGACAAGGAACGTGTGTTGAAGCGTTTGAAAACGCAAGGACGGTTCACCATGATGTGCGGTGACGGCGCAAACGATGTTGGTGCGCTCAAGCAAGCCCACGTTGGGGTTGCACTTTTGAGCGGTTTTGGTAGTGCAAACACCAAAAAGATAGAGGGTGCGCAGAGCACTGTCGCCGTAAAGACAGAAACATTTGCTGAGAAAATGGCGCGCGTGAAAGAGCAAGCTGAGAAAATGAAGGCTGAAAAGATGAAAGAAGCCGAAGCGCAAAAACAAGATCGCGCAGAGCTGGTCATCCTTCAGCAACAATGGTACGAAGAGGAACTCAAGGAGCGTACTGAAAGAGGAGAGGCTTGGGCACAACTGAACGCCATGAAGTCTTCGACGCAGAGATTGGTTCGCGAGGCCAAAGCAAGACAAGCTGCACGAACCAAGGTTGCTGGAACTGGTCAGACGTTGCAATCAGTGTTCCAAGAACTCGAAGAAACCGATGGTGAAGTTCCCAAGGTCAAGCTTGGAGATGCATCCATGGCTGCACCGTTCACCAGCCGCGCCCCAAGTATTAGAGCATGCGCAGACATCATTCGCCAAGGACGGTGTACTCTTGTATCTGCTATTCAAATGCAGCAAGTGTTGATGCTGAGCTGCTTGATCTCTGCCTACTCGCTCTCTGTACTCTATTTGGACGGCATTCGGAGTAGCGAGAACCAAATGATGGCCGCAGGCACGTGCTTGACCGTCGCAAGTTTGGCATTTTCGTATGCCACACCAGTCCACACGTTGAGCGACGTGCATCCGCTCAGATCTATCTTCCATCCCGCCAACTTCCTTTCGTTGACTGGCCAACTCATCATTCACCTTGCGGCAATGATTTACGCTGTTAATCTTGTCAAGAGCGCGACGGGTGAAGACATTGAATTCCCGAGTGCGGAGAAAATTGCCGTCGTCACTGAAGAAATGAAAAATGCGGCGAACGAAACCACGCGAGGCTTCTGGGAACAAGGACCGCCATTTGAGCCCTGTTTATTGAACACTGTCGTGTTTCTCGTCGACACGGTGCAAAGAGTATGCGTGATGCTTGTAAACTACAAGGGTCGACCCTTTATGCTCGGCGCATTAGAAAACAAGTCCCTTCTCATGTCGTGCGTGGCAATGGTCGTTGGCGCGTTTGTTTGCGCTTTTGAGTTCATTCCATGGTTGAACACAAAACTTCAACTGGTGACGATGCCTGGTGATATATTCAGGTATAAAGTACTTGGAATATTATTCGGTTCCGTCTTTGGTACGATTGCTTGGGATCAACTCATGTTGTTCATCTTTGCTAGACACATTTTGTTTGCTGGGTACCGCGACTCTTTCACGGCTTTGCCGACTTTGAACGACTTACTTCCCATGATTCGCCGTGGTATTGCGATTTCTATTTTGCTGCTTTGGTACATTTGGAGTGGTGGTAATACCATGGTTGGCGTTCTTGGCTACATGCTTTACAAACGCGGTTTGATTTAATACTACTTCTAGAACTAAACTTTTCAGCTCGACTGCTGACTCGCGCCAACCTTTCTTCTCTTCTTCGTCGAGCGTTTCTTCTTTTTCTTCGACTTTGGCTTCATTTCGCTCGAAAGCTTCTTAATAGGCTGACGTCCGAATTCGGCACCGCCGAGTAACGTCCCAACCGTCAGCTTCCCCGTCGCCAACGCTACCCCGAGGCCAACAATTCCTACGAGGAATAGTCGCACCAAGTTGTTTCCACCACGTCGTGCGCCCCCTGGTGCTGGTCCGCCGCGTTTCCACGAATCAGGCATAGGTCTATCCCCAAACGGCCTCTTCGTGCGCGTTTCGATCAATCTCGCCGCCACTTCGGGTCGCATTTCATCAACCTCATGGCTGTCGAAATCGAGCTCGTCGATGAGAATCGCGCGCATAGCGTTCGTAATCATAAATTGAACTTGCGCACCCATGCTGAATGATGTCAATTAATTATTTGCAGTGATTTAAAGCGAATGACAACGACGTTCGCGTGACGCACCGTGCGGTGTTGTGCGGCACGAGTGGGTTTCGCATAATACATTGTATTTTACACTCTTGGCGGCGGCGGTAAAAAACTTCTCAGTGTCACGCGCCAAACCGTTCTAAATCTAGTTTCTACTATTTTACTTTTTCTTTCCTTGTAAGGATGATGTTTTCGTCAAACCAGATGGTCGAATCGTCTTTTTCGTCGGCTTTGAAGCATTCGCAGACGATGGTAAACCAGCTGGGCGCTCAGTTCGTTTCGCGCTTTGCGCTGGAACATCGTGCACTTTTGAAGGGCCTGGATCGCAAGAGATATCAGTGGGGATTGAAGGGGCTTTAAATAAGTTTTCTAAAGCCTCGTAGTTGATCTTTGAGCTTCCTTTCTTCTTTGACAACGCTTGATGAGCCGCGGCAGCTGGAGTTTCAGCGATCGAAAGCGTGTGCTGCTGCACCTTACGCTGCTTCTTCGAAGAACTCGGTAATCCCATGACTTCTTTTGAGACTTGATTCTCAAGATATTCTTTGTTCATTTCTGACCAAATCACGCGGCGGAGCTTGACTTCATCGTCGTTATGAATGTACTCGTCAATTTCGTCGTCATCAACGTCAGAGAGCGTGTCGATGACACCTTTGTCCATCTTGGCAACCAATCCATTCGCATCCGGCTCGTTTGTTGCCAATAAAGGTGCATTGAACTCGATGCATGATAACCGTTTAACATCGTGGTGGGAAAATTGGTTCAAATAATCCAACGCAGAATTGTCAAAGCAGCCGGCTGAAATCAAAAAGTGCAGCACAGATTCATCGACAAGCGCAATGTGCTCGCCTTCGCTATCGGCAAAGCTTTCGAACTTTGGATGAAGCTCAGACATATGAGCCTTTGATACCATTCCTCGAGCCTTTCCGAGGGTGAAAGGTAGGCAAATTATCTCGGCCCATCGAGATCCTACTAACAAGCGCAACGCGTCCTCGGAGTGTCGTATGAATGTAGGATCCAATGGCTTGTGCTGAACCGTCTTCACAACGGTTTGTTTCTTCGCCTTTGCTCGTTTCGAATTGATCGGTGAATTAATCGGTACCAAAGCGAGAGCATTTTCTAAGCTTCCTTTCATGTCGTCCCCAGCAGGATTGAGAAGCTTGACCAAGTCACTGTCGGTGAGCGCCGAGTTGAACTCCGCCGTCAGCTTGTCGTCGCTCGGTGAAGGAAGCATGAGTGATGCGCCTTCCTGTTCATCTTTGCGAACTTGTGCTCGGGAAAATGCTGGTGGATCAGAGCCACCGACAGAGCCGCCAGAAACGCGAACGTAATCTATGTAACAGGTGCGACACATGCCTTGGGCAAAATGTGGCGTACTTTCGCTATCCTTGTGCACACAACTTAAAACCGCCATTGAGCTCTCTGGCAATGAAAGTAAGTTTTGATTTGCTTCCTCTTCCTGTTCAAATGTTCGCGCCTGAGCATCAAACTCTTCGACGGACAAAGCCGCACTCGGTGTGTTTTCAAACTCAGTCAAACGTTTCTTCAAAGTCGCTTCTCCGACATGCACGACGGCGACGACATCTCGCTTGCTCGGACTAAATCCATGAATCTGAGCCGCCACCCAAAGTGCCGCACCACAAATTCCATTTGGGCGTCGACCTGTTTGCATCCAGTCTCGTTTCATGGATGCCACGAGCCTTAACGCTGTGTTTGCCACGGTGTGCATCCTTCGTCCCAAATTCAACTTGTCTGCAAAACGATGAATGAATAAACTCGGATCTATCGGCTTTTGCATCAACGGATGCTGCTCGAGCCTGAGTAGTCGACAAAGCTGTAAAAACACCCCACCGAGAATGTACACATTCGTCTGCAGCACGTCACTGAAATCAATCAACATGTACGGCCTCGACTCTTGCCGACAAATGATATACAAGCACGCCCCCGCGACTTGACTAATCCGTCGCCCACGCGTGAAATTCCTCTGCACCGCGAGCTTGTACAAGCGATGAGCGGAATCTACCACGTCCCCTCGCGGTCGCACCCCGAGTCTATCGGCTATCTGTGTAATCTCTAGCTTCCCTCTATACAACGTGCGTTCGTGCGAATCCAATTGCACGCCATACAATCTCCCACCCCTCGACGCGCGTATCAACCCATGCGCGATGCCATTCTCCGGTACAAAATGCCCATCCGGTACGCTCGCCCCCGTCACTGCGTTCTTAGTAAACGTCGTATCCGTACTAAACGCGTGTTCATCTAAAATCTTCCCACACGTCGTGCAGCACGTGAACCCATTGCTTTCGTTGGTTTCCGCCAGCACCTCCCTCGCGCACGTCGCGCACCACTGTCGCACCATGCCCGACTATCGCCCGACGACGACGATGACGACGACGACGACGACGATGACGACACTCGATCGCTCGCTCGATCGATCGAGTGATGCCCGTCACGCACTCGCGCATCACCGCATCACCATCTCGCGTCGGCACCACGCCCATCTAGTAGTCGCCTATTAGTCGGGACACTTTTTTGTCGTCGTCATTCAGGTGTCGACAGGGAGGGCCCTGTTGGGCGTCACACGACGACGACGACGACGACGACGAGGGTGGTGGTGGATCGACGATCGACGATCGTGGACGAGTAGTGTGCGTGCGCGACCGAGCGTTGACGACGATCGACGACGATCGACGACGGGCGCGCCCATGGGTGACACCGCCATGACGACGAGGCGGCAGACGAGGCACGGGACGACGACGACGACGACGACGATGATGATGGGTGATGGTGATGGTGCGGCGACACCGAGCGTGTCGCACACGATAAATGTTTGCGACGCGCGTTCTCCGCCGCAGTCGCCGCATTCGACGAACAAGACTGGCACGAATAACGTCTTCTTGGAAGTTCGAGCTCGACAGTTGGGGGCGAGGCGGGCGCCGCGCGCGTTGCGCGCGAATAACGCACATTTTATGCGTGAATTACGATTAATGGGGGAATTAGACGCCCATGGGGGATGCGTGAATTGCGTGGCGTGGAATGATGACGCGTCGTTGTTGATTTCGGGGAGTGATGACATGACGGTGTGCGTGTGGTCGATGGGGTCGAAGACGCCGCTGCGAGGGTCGACGTTTACAGGACACACGCACAACGTATTCGCGGCGGAATTTGTACCGCAAAGTTCGTCGATGAAGTGCGTGACGACGAGTGCAGATGGTGGAATACGACTTATTGATCTTGAACGAGGGTTTAAAGAGCCACCACCGGAACATTATGGATACAGGTTACGTGGAAGAGGTGGCGCGCATCGCGAGAGCGAGGCGTCGAGTGAGTTGTGGAATGGACGCGGCGCCGGTATGGGGATGAAAATTATCTTTGTTCCGCACGAACCGAGCACGTTTCTCACCGCACATCAAGATGGACGCATACGATTATTTGATTTGAGACAAGGAAACAATAATGGGGGCGTCGGACACGAAATTGTCGTCAATCTTAATCGTTTTGGTCCGACTTCTGACATCGCGTTTGATCCCTCGGCGCCGACGGTGTTCGCGGCGTGTTCGGATGATCCGTACGTGCGCGTATTTGATTTGAGACACGTCAAGAGCAACAGACGTGAACTCGCACGCGAAAGACCTCCAGGATCGCCCAGTCCTGGCTCGTCTCCCCCGCATTCGCCATTTTTACGCACGCCGCGCGCATCCATGAATCACGACATTCCGTGCGTCATGACGTTTTCGCCGCTCGACGTCATGTCGGAGGACTTTGAAGGCATCTCAGGATTAGCGTATAGCGCCAAAGGCGAGCTCGCGATTAGCTGCAAAGGTGACGACGTGTTTGTCATCGATACACGACGCGCTGTGGCGAGTTATAACTCTGAAGCCAAGAAGCCATGGACGGCGGATGAAAATCATCAGCGTCAACCCGCCAAGCGTTACAAGGGGCGACAAAACGTCAAGACATTTCTCAAGGGCGTGGCATTTATGGGTGAAGATCAGTACGTGACAACTGGTGGTGATGACGGTGGCGTGTACGTGTGGTGTAAAGAGACGTGTGAACTCGTGTGCAAAATGCAAGCAGATACGTCCGTGGTCAATACGGTTTTGCCTCATCCACATTTGCCCCAGCTCGTGACGTGCGGCATCGACAACGTCGTGCGCATCTTCGAAGCGGGTGATGGTGGTGTAAACATTTTAAATCCTCCAAATAAGGATGAAGACGACATGTGGTTTGAAGCCGATATTGTTGATTCCGAAGACGACGAAGACGACGATGACGACGAAGACAACGAAGACGACGATGAAAACATAGGCTTTGACGACGAATACGACAGCATGGACGACGACGAAGAGTGGAGTCCCAGCGAACCAGCACCTTCGAGTCAACGAGATCGCCATGAAGATATGCAAGAAGAATAAACGTTTGTACAACATTCAAAAATAAATTCAGGCCGCTGAAAAGCGCGTCGTAGATCACCCGTATAAATATGACATGTACTAATGAACAGTATTTCTATTTTGCAACCTTGAGAACGATGACGGTCAACACGCCCGCGCACACTAAGAATAATAGAAACATGATGCACTTGTCGGTTGCTAATCCTCGAGTGATATCTTTGAGCACGCCAAAGGACTTTTTCAACGAGAAATGAATCTCATCGAGATCATCCACGATGCGCTCGAGCTGTTGCGTTTGTCCGCGCAACGCCTCGGCGGTTTGCGTACCTATTTGAATCGTCTCTTCCACCACCGCTTGGCTTCTCGCCACACTCTTATCGGTCTCGTCCATGATTCCTCTTCCGTGCTGTAGAAGATCCCCAGCTTCCATCTGTTGCAGCTGCTCATCATCTAAAATTTCCTTATTCTTTCGCTGCGCAAACGCCGTTGGGAGCGTAAACGCGCTCGCGCTCGCCGTCTTCGGCGCGGGTGCACCAACCCCAGCCGTCGACGTCGACGTGCTCGGTCCTTCCACTTTCTTCTCTCCAATCAGCACTTGTGCTTCTTTCTTCAATTGCACGTACTCATTCAATGCAGTGACGTACTCCTTCTTCTTCTTTGCCAACGCCTCGGGCGTCGTCGCGCCTTCGCTCAGCGCCAACCGCTCGAACTCTTTAATCATCTTCTTGCCCTCAGCCATTTTATTCGTGAGTTTCTTCAAATGCGCGGTCGACGCCGCGGTATCTGTGCTCCTGAGCACGTCTTGACGTTTAAACCCATCGCTGTTCGCGTGCGTGCGGTACACAACACCGCGCGTGCGTCAGTCTTCACTTCGAGGAGTCAATCGCAATTGCATGTGTTGCCACGCGACGCGCGCGCACGACGACGACGACGACGACTCGACGTACTCTAATTCAGCGAATAACGTTCGTATGCGATCACCAACATCGTTCGATGTGGCCATGACGTCACGAGGCGCGAAAGGCGTCGGTCGAGGTGTGAGGGCTGGTGCGGCATCGAGAAACGGTCCACGTGGTGAACGCCTCGTGTCATGATTCTGGAATGCGTGTTACAAATGTGCGCACGCGTGCGCGACGGGAAGATAGACTTAACGTGTATATAGTGTATACGTATGCGTGTGTGCATGTGTGTGTGTGCACGAGCATTGATCGGTGACGCATCAGAACAACCCGAAGAGCTTCTTTTTCGGCTCGGCATCCTTGGCTTTGCTCGAAACCGTCGTCTTCTTGGACCCGATGGTTTTAGACCCAATCGTCGCCGGTTTCTTCGCCGCAGCGCCAGGCATGGTTCTATTCTTACGCGCAGGTACGCTCGCAATCGTTTGTTGCGAGTTCTTTCGCGCGGAAAATGCATTGGAAGTCTTTTGCGCATTCTTCGCCGCGAGCGCCTTCGCCTTGTTCGCCTCGATGAGCTTCTTCTTGGCCTCTTGCTTTTTTCTAATCTCTTCCGCGCTCACGTTGGGACCGAACCCACCGAGGGCGACGGTGCGCGGTGCGTTCGCAGCGTACCGTCTCATCGTCGTCGTCGTCGTCTTCGCCAACGTCGTCCCGGTAAAACCTGCGTGTGCGAGTCGTCATCATCACGTGCCGTCAGTCTCGTGCGGGGGCCGACGTCGACGCTCGATTCCACGCACGCATGCATGCATCATCATCATCACGTGCGTTCGCGTGTACGCGACGACATAACGATACGCGACGACGACGTACTACTCGTGGGTGATCCAATCATCATCATCATCGTCGTCGTCGTCGTCGTCGTGTGACGCGCGCCAAACCAAACCAAACCAAACCAAACCAAACCAAACCAAACCAAACCAAACCAAACCACGTCCACGTCCTCGCCGTGTGCATCGCGTCATTATTCACCACAGTAACCGTGAACGTGAACGATGACGACGACGAGAACCACGTGAATGAACGATGGGTGAGAGAAGACGATCGTAGAGAAAGGGTGTGTATATATATAGGAGGACCATGACGACTATGACACAGCGACGGAGGGTGCTGACGGGGAAGAAGATGAAGCTGATGAGGATGAGGATGCGGGCGAGCGAGTCAAACGCGCGCGCGTGGGGACACAGCGCGAGAGCGAGCGTGGGGCTCATACCTGCGTTATGCGTTACAGTAGCGAGTGGAGGGGAAGCATCAATGATGATTGTATTCGTAGGACTCATGGTGGCGTATGTGTTGGACTTGATGCGAGCGGCAGAAGGGGCGTTGGGGACGACGTGGTGCGCGCTCGCGGGCGCATTCGCAGCGCATGCGTTTGGGGCGACGTGGATCACGCCCGGGATGCCAGTATTGTTGAACTTTGCGGTGTTGATGTTAAATGGTGCGAATCTCATGCTCGGTGGGTTGTGGGTGACGTTGCAGTTTAGATGGGTGCACCACGCGTACCCGGGCGCGGCGGCGACGTGCGAACGGGCTATTTTCGCGTACGCGCCGCTGGTGTGCGGGACGGTGATTGCCTGGGCGTTTGCCACGTCAATGAATGCACAGATTGCGTCTTTGTATATTTCAATGACGTATATTATCATGCACCGACTTTTTATGTTTCCAATCATTGCCGAGTGCACGTATGTAGAGGAGAACGAGTCTGAGCGCTCGGCGAGCGGGACGGCGACGTCGACGACGCACAAGCGCCGCGTGGTGACGACACCAAGCGACGCAAAATCTGGTACCATCGCTACCGTGAGCCTTCCTTTGATGTTTTACATAGGTTTAAACTTTTGGGAGATATTCGCTGACTTTGAGCATTTGTTTACGTGCTTGATCCTCGTATCGTTGCCAGTGTTGTATTTCATCTCCGCCGGTACCGAACGGTCGCTTTGGTGGATAGCGGAGAATAAGTCTGGATTTGAAACACTAGAGTCGTTGATTCTTGTCGCCGCATTTGCGTTATTCGCTGCGGGTTTTGAGGGCGGTATCATTTTTGCCGGATTTGCCGAGTATATTCAAGTGCCCGCGCCATTAAGTTATGTGATGGTGACCATATCCGTGTACAGCGCATCGGCGGCGTTTTTGGCGCACTGTATGAACGCTGTTGGTTCCATTCTTCCAGTTAGTGTCATGCAAGGGGCTTTAATTCTCGCAACTTCGAACGCCATGATTGTTATTGGTGCGCCCATGATGATGGTTCCGGTACCTGTCATCGGATCGATCGCCTTTTCGCGTTACTACCAAAGTCAGCAACTTCATGACTACATCGTCTTCGCGTGTAGCGCGGCGACGTGCTTTGGGTGGTTTATGTTGAATCACTTCTGGAGCTTAGACATCAACATTGGGGGCGTTTCTTTGAGTTACCTGTGTTTAGGTATTTTTATTCTCTCTGTCTCGGCTGTGGTGCTACCTAGTGTGCTTAACGTCGCAAGACATATTCGTCGATCATTCGTCGGCGTATTCATCTTGGCCTACGTTGCACTTCTCGCAGCAATTGAACAGGTCCTTTCCCATGCAATTCACGATGATGGTTCGACGATATACCCGCCTTATCTTGTCCTGGTTACATCTGTACTAGGTGTTCTGGCGAGTAGAAGTCTTATTCTCGATGGTCGCTTGACACAAACGTTTGGATGGTTGGCCCAAAGCGTGTGCTTGGCCAAGTTGTCGATGCTCTTCATACCGAGATTGCGCGAAATGTTCAGCGTCTTTATAGTTTTACTCACGGTGTCTGCGCCGTATGTCACATTCCAAGGCTCGAGGCGAGTGATGCATCGCATGACTGGAGGACATTGTGCGATGTATGCCGCATCACTCGTCGCTTCTTTACTTTTTGCCAGGTTTGCGATGTTTGACATTATTTTCGAAATGACGGGACATCGACCGACAGACGCGGTGATGTTGGGTGGAGTGCTCCTCATGACTGGTGCGAGTCTAGTACCCGTGACTGCGAATGTCATGGGTGATGAACCTGTGAGTAAGCGCTTGGTGATGCTCTTACTCGCAAGTGGTGTGTTCTTTGTAACTTTTCGCCCTCCACTCCCCTGGAAGGGTGAAGTTGGCATGTGGTACGACGCCGAGCACGTTCCGGATACTGAAGATGATGACGCGAGAATGTATGGTGCGCGCGAGACCGTTCATCATGGGTGGCCAAGTTGGTTACTCATGCTATCGTTTTTGACTGCTCTAGTCGCCGTGTCATCTCCCCGAGAGCAAAGGGAGTGGACATCTACGGTGAGAGCGATTTTTAGCGTCATGTGTGGAGGCTGCGTGGGGTTGTACATGGCTCTGGAATACTTTTCTGAACAAGCTGGGCTGAGCGTGATGTTATTCGTCGCGTGTGCGCTCGTTGGTGTGTTTCTTTCGTTTACATACGTACCGTCCAAGTCTTCATTTGATTACCTTCCATATGTCTACTCTGCGTACGTTGCAATTCTTCTCCTGGCGTATTATTCTCAAACTGAAGGATCGACGGAAATGATGGACGACTCTGACATTGAAGATGCAATGGAAAACAAATTGGGAGTCATCAGTGTTTTCGCTGGAACGTCGCTGCAAATAGCGTTCGCGTTAAAGTTTCGTATTCGGTCCACGCTTGAGAGACACATGAGACGGAAACGCGTCGCAAGTGACTCCCCATTCCTACCTGCTGCTGCGAGGAACCGACCAGAACATTTCAGAAACGTTTCAAGTAGAAGTGCTCATCGAGAGATGAGAGCTCAGGCGGTGTCCTGGATGCCAATTGTCGGGAACATCGCCACGTTGACTTCATTTACCGCGTGCTTGATGCTGAGTGAAGAATTTGCAAATGGTTCGGCGTTGTCTGTGTTTGCGCTCGCACCAATCTTGTTACTTCTCCATCAAGACACGATAATGTTTCCCATGCTTGAGGATTCTCAACGATACGCGCCGCCTTTAGCGATGGTTATCGGTAAGCTGTGCTATGACACCGTCTTGGCCATTGCCGCTGGACCAAACAAGGTGCACGTGTTGACTTTAAGCGCGTCCAAAGTGCCTTGGATGATCTCCAACATCTTCGCTCTGGCGTGTGCGTCAGTGAATAGCATCAATTTGGTGCATTTTCTCGCCACGAATGTGCGCACGAGTACGGAGACGCTCCTCATCACCGCACCTCTCGGTATTCTTGCGCCGCTCTTTTCAAAAATCAGCGCCGTGCGAGTCCTCGCGCTCACCAGCGCGTGCGCCGCGGCCATTCAACACGCCATGCAGCGCCGTCGCGCCGTGGCTGGACTGAAGTATTTATAGCATACTTGTAGCACTATTGCAATATTATAGCTGTTGACTCACGCACGTGAACGCATCGATGTCTTGTGCGTGATGAGAACGCGCGCATTCGCGCGCGCGCAATGGAATGTACACACTCGTCTCTGGTCATAATTGGTGAACCCATACCCTAAAAATCCCGAAGCGGGAAAATCGAAGGCGTCGAACGAGTCATCGTGTTCAAACATCCAAGCCGCCTTTTCGAGCCTCGTCGCGTGCGACAGACCCGAGTGCGAAAGTCACACCTCACACGTGTACCGCACGAACCCGCATAGAATCGTCGTCGTTACCACACGTCGTCGCTTTTCCACTCCGCACCCATCGTCGTCGTCGCTAAACCGACGCCAAACCGATCTTTTTAGGGTCTCTGCTTCACGCGCAACGTATTAGACGCGCCCACGAGTGTCGTACGTACTAGGTACCGCACACGAGAACACGTAATCGTAGAACACATACGTATCAACCATGCCGAAGGGAGGCGCCAAGGGCAAAGGTGGGAAGAACCGCCGTCGCGGGAAGGGTGACGGAGGAGATGAGAAGCGCGAGCTCATCTTCAAAGAAGATGGACAGGAATACGCTCAGGTGTTGAGAATGCTCGGCAACGGGCGTTTGGAGGCGCAGTGCATCGATGGGGTGAAGCGTTTATGTCACATCCGTGGTAAGATGCGAAAGAAGGTGTGGGTGAACACCGGGGATATCATCCTTTTGGGTTTGCGTGACTTTCAAGATGAGAAGGCGGATGTCATCTTGAAGTACTTGGCGGACGAAGCGCGTTCGTTGAAGGCATATGGCGAACTTCCTGAGACTTTCCGTGTCAATGATACCGATACATTCGAAGAAGAGCGTGGCGAGAACGACGACTTCTTCGATTTCGACGACATCAATGACATTTAAACGAAACGATTTTAGCTGTACCAAATCTTGTAGTCTGGCGGTGAAGTGCCATTGAGTTGCTATCAAAATCTAAACTTCTAAGCCTAAAATTCACTAAAACGATTTGCAAAAAATCGCATTTGACGTGGTCCGTCGTCGCGACACAGAATTCCTTCGCTTTCAGCCATGTAGAGGTACTCGAGTGCTATTTCGGGCGTCGTGTGTAATATTTGCGCCGCCTCGTATGAATCTATCGAGCTTTCAAATGAACTCAAAGCAGCCTTAAACTTTGAACACGCGTGCTCGTCTGATCTTTCTTTCGTATGAATCACTACGACGCCGCTTTCAAACCGTCTGAGATGCAAATCGATCCCGAGCGCGTCCCACGATTCGCACGCCGCGAGCATGTCCTGGGGCGAAACGAGCTCCGTTCCTCTGGCTCGATTAAATAAACAGAACGCATCCGTTAGAGTGATGATTCCGTCTTCTTTCGCTAGTATTGGTACGATCCAATCTGCTAGTTGCCTGGACAGTTCATGGTGAAACGATGCTCCGCTCGTCGCCCGCGTCACTGGACTAGTAATCCCGAGACTCATCACGAGACGTTGAAGCTCAGAATTCTCCGCTTTGTTTGTCCCAGATGATTCCGCAAGTCGCTCCGCGAGAACCACGAGTTCTCGAGCTTTGCTCATTAATGCCGAAAGATCTGAGAATGCCTCATCTAAAGTCCTATTTGTTTCTTCTACTCGTTCGCGCTGTCGGTTAAAGACGCCGCCGATGCCCGCCGTCGCCGCGGATGCCTCCACCGTTACCTGCGCTTTAGCCTCTTCCGCCGCCTGTGCTCGACGCACGCCATCTTCGTACTTTCTTACTTGTTCCTCAACCACTCGGGCGAACGTATCACCATCAGATCCTTTGATGTGAAACTCATACTCCGTCGTCCCGGTTGCCACGCGCACCCGTCTCATCCTGGACAACATGTGCTTCTTTTGCATGCGCTCGACGCGCGTGATTGCGCTATATCTCAACCCAACCCCACGCCTAGGTGTCGTCGCGGTGCTCGCGAACACCACCACGACTCGAGTGCTCGTGCACACCATCATGGACACCCCCAACGTCCCCCGCCCATCGGCATCCTCCGCCGCATCGGCATCACCAATCCATCGCACCACCACCGCCTCTGTGCGCGCGTCGTCGGCGACGCGAAACACCTCCACCTCGCCTCGTTCGTGTGCGAGTCGTCCATGCGTGGTAAACTCGACGATGTCTTCGTGTGCCATGCAATCGTCCGTGTCGTCCGTCACCCATCGCTCTGACGACGACGACGACGACGACGACGACGACGACGACGACGACGACGAGGACGATTGATTGAGATGTAGTGCGGCTGGGGGCGTGACGTCGGCTGCGACCGACACACGACGACGGACGAACGGGGGTGAACCGACGATGATGTCACGAGTGATTGCGACGACGACGAAGACGACGACGACGAGGGCCAAGTGCGTGGCGCGACACGTGCGAGGACGACTCGCGACGACGACGACGACGACGACGACGACGACGACGAGGATGATGCGGTGCGCCACGACCTCGGCGTGCTATGCGCACCACCGCGAGCTGGGTTGCGACGCACGCACGGCGAAGACGGCGATGCGACCGACGATTGGGGCACAGGGACGCATGCGAACATGGGTGTCACCCGCGATGCGACCGATGCGTCAGGCGACGACGCGCGCCGCTGGGAAGTCCACGAGCGGGTTCGCGCGACCAGAGAAGATTGCGCGCATAAAGGGTGTGGACGGCGGAGCGTCTCGGGTGGGGGAAGAGCTCGAAATTCGTGGATGGGCGCGATCGGTGCGCACTCAAAAAGAACGAGCGTTTATTGATTTGAATGATGGCAGTAACATCTCTGGTATGCAAGCCGTCGTGAACGAAGGGACGCAAGCTTGGGACGTCATCAACTCTGGGGTTGTCACCACGGGCGCCGCCGTGTCTGTGCGCGGAGCGCTCGTGGCGAGCCCAGGGGGTAAGCAAGCGGCTGAATTGTTGGTGAACGAACTCGAAGTGATTGGTCCCGCCGATCCAGAATCTTATCCGTTACAAAAGAAGCGTCATACGTTGGAGTACTTGCGTTCGATTGCGCACTTGCGACCGCGTACAAACACCATCGGCGCTGTTTCCCGAGTTCGTAACCAACTCGCGTATGCCACGCACAAGTTTTTCCAGGAAAATGGCTTTTTGTACGTCAACACGCCAATCGTCACCGCTTCCGATTGCGAAGGTGCGGGAGAACAGTTCCAAGTCACAACTCTTTTGAACGGCTTACAAGCCGGCGCCGGACCATCGCCCGAAGCAGTCGCGGCGGCTGAATCCAAGGTCAAGGCTCAAGGTGAAGCCGTAAAGACGCTCAAGGAAGCCATGAAGGCGGGAAATGCGACAAAGGAGCAAGTTGACGCCGAAGTAGCTAAGCTCTTGCAAGCCAAGGCTGATGTTGAAGCCTTGAAGAGCACTGGTGGAACCACGTCGCTGCCAACGAACAAAGATGGCTCCATCGACTACACGCAAGACTTCTTCTCCAAACCTTCATACTTGACTGTTTCAGGGCAATTGAACGGTGAAATCATGGCTTGTGCTGTGAACGATGTATATACTTTCGGCCCTACCTTCCGTGCTGAAAATAGCAACACCTCTCGCCATTTGGCTGAGTTCTGGATGGTTGAGCCCGAGATGGCGTTTGCCGACTTGAACGACGACATGGATTGCGCCGAAGCCTACTTGAAGTACTGCATCAATCACGTTCTCGAGCACTGCGATGAGGATCTTGAATTCTTCGAAAAGAATGTCGCCAAGGACAATCTCCGCGAGCGCTTGCGAGGAGTTGCGTCTCAAGAGTTTGCCCGCATTACGTACACCGAAGCCGTAGAGCATGTTTTAGCCGCGAAGAAGAAGTTCGAATTCCCCGTCGAATGGGGTTCAGATCTCCAAAGCGAACACGAAAGGTACATTACTGAAGAAGTGTTCAAGGATCGTCCAGTCATCGTCCGCGACTATCCGAAGGACATCAAAGCTTTCTACATGCGCTTGAACGACGACAACAAAACCGTGGCGGCGATGGATGTGCTGGTGCCACGCGTTGGGGAGTTGATGGGTGGTAGCCAAAGAGAAGAGCGTCTGGACGTGTTAGAACGTCGTATCGAAGACAATGGATTAGAGAAGGAATCGTACTGGTGGTACTTAGACTTGAGACGCTACGGCTCTCAACCACACGCTGGTTTTGGTCTCGGGTTTGAACGCCTGGTGTGTTACGTCACCGGCGTGGAGAACATTCGTGATGCCATTCCCTTCCCCCGCTACCCAGGCAGCGCTGAATTCTAGACTATTTCTATAGCTGATATTGTAAGACTACATATTCTTCTATGCGCCTAAAGCTAAATATACTACTAGTTACTAGAACAATGCTTTTTGCAGTGCTGTGAAAGTATAGAGTGAGCCAGTGACGACAACGATGGCACCGTCGTCTTCAGCGCGTTCGAGCGCATTACTCAACGCTGTGTCAAAAACAGAATCTATGATGGGTTCTGTTTGACTCGATGATGAGTCATGCGCTGATGCCAGCACATTAGCGCGAGTAGTCCGCATCGCATCCCCCGCTACGTTTATTTGCGTACAATACACAGAAACCGGTTTCGCGGCGTACAATTCTCTCAGAAACCCACGATGATCCTTGTCGTCAGCCATGGCGACGACAAATACGAATTTTCGATTTGGATACACCTCATTTAGTGATTGTATGAGAACTTTTGCCGAACCGTTTGTGTGCGCGCCGTCGGCGATGAGGATTGATCCTTCAGGACGAGTGAACACTTCAAAATTTCCGGGACTGTGCGTCGATTCGAGTCCAACACGAATATCGTCAACCGAGACGTTCAACCTTCCATTCGCCCGCAACCAACACAAAAGACGCAGACACGTGTTTATGTTCTCGCGCTGGTGAGGACCAATTAATGGAACACGCACGTTTGAGAGTCGAAACTCGGGCTTATCATCTAGCCATACATCGATGTCGAGCTCTTGAAGCATCGTCGAGCCCTCCGTGGCATAGCCGATAAGTCGGGATTCAGCGCGAACGTTCCGAATATCGTTCGCTCCCTGTGCATCAAGAGCACTTGCAAGAAGTGTCGAGACTCTATCGTCGACATTAGGGGCGTAAAATACCGGCCTTCCCTTGTGTGCGATGCCCGCCTTTGCCTCGACAATTGTTTCGATGGAACCTCCAAGCGCGTCTAAATGTTCTTCACCAATATGGGTTATCACCGCTGCTTCCAAATTTTCAGGTCTCAGGACGTTTGTGGCATCTCGGCTACCGCCTAAACCTACTTCAACGATCGCTATGTCTACCTCGACGTGCTTGAAATATGTAAATGCTAGCGCCGTTAACACTTCAAAGTACGACAGTTGCCCGCATTCTCGCTGTTGCGCACCTTCAATGAGAGATCCGACCTTGTTCAACACCCCGAGGAGCGCGTCTGATTCGTCATTATTCCCATCGCTAGTACGTATGCGTTCTGCCACCGTATACACGTGCGGACTCTTGTAGGTTCCGACTTTCAAGCCGGCGGCACGCAAGACGCTCGCGAGAACTGACACGGTGGTTCCTTTACCCTTCGTTCCAGAGACGTGTATCGTGTTATATCCCGTATGCGGATCCCCAAAGTCGTGCAACAAGCGATGCATCCGTCCTAGATCGAATCCCGCGTCCGTGTTCGTCCCTGCGCCCCGAGGAACGCCGCTCTTTTCGTGATTTACTAAGGACTTGAGGGACTCGTCCACTGACGTGAATGACGACGTGAACGCGCGACATCGTACTGGAGCGGACGTTGAAGGTGCACTCATGACGTAGTCGACCCCACTTCGCACGAAAGGCGCGAGTGCCGCCAGGCGTCGTCGCATCTTTCCGCGAGTGAGAGTGAGGTGGTCTCGTTGATGTAGACGTCGCAAGATACGTCGACTCGTCGCGTCAGCGCGCGTCAGCGTTTGTGTGCTTGAGTTTTCGTCTAAACATGAAAATCGATTAAAATATTCTATATAATGCACCACGCGCGTGTGTGGTAATATTGTCGATAAAACTCATCTAGGAGGCGTTGCGTTGGCTGCCGGATTCGCCGGAAGCAAAATCCCGCCCACCTCGACGTTGCGTCGAAGTCGCGTAATAGTACTTCTGACATTATCTGCTATTCTTGGGTCCAGTCCTGCTCCATCAGCACACACAACCCTGCTTGACTTTGTTTCCTCTAATCCTGCCGTTCGGAAGTCCCCCCAATACTCTTTATCCCCCCCGCCTTCAGCGCTACTGAAGTTCACGTACACCGGACTGTCGTACAACTCTGGATACGTAGCCAGTAACTCTCTCTCAGCATACCTTAAAGTGTCCAAAACTAACGGTAGCTTTTGCCGAAAAACTACAGAGCGAAGGGGCGCTGCCCAGCGTATCCACCACGCTTCGGCCGTGCTCACTTGGACGAATACGTGTAACCCATCTTCCCGCCACTCTGCCAGAACCTCATCGCGTAACAATCGAGTGTACCAAATCGACGTTTGGTCATCGTTGAACGAGTCGCCGACTGTGAGAGTCAAATTTCGTGTCACGTCGTTGTGCGTCAACGTATAACGTCTCTGTAATAAAGATTCCGGCTCGAGTTGCTCTGATCCTGAATCAAACGCCACGGATACGCGGTCTGGGTCAAACTTTAACGCGTCGAACACCGCGCTCGTCACCACCTACGTGCGTCAATGAAACGTTTGGTTAGTACAGATTCATGCGATCCACCCTATAGCACTCGCATCATGGTATTTCACCGTCCTTATATATCGCGTTGACGCCATCGCGTTTCGCGTTTCGCTGTCGCTGTCTCACCTCTCGTCGTCGTCGTCCCCACCCCCCATGCACCTTTGTTCGCCCACGCGTGAGGTTTCGCTCATCGAAACACCCTCGTCCTCGTCGTAATTGTCGTTGCTGCCCCACTTGCCCCGTCGTTGACGCCCGCGTTGACGCCCCCGACGTGCACGACGGCGCCATCATCGCCCTATCCATCCCGTCCCGCCTCGCCTGGCTCGCCGATGACGAGGTGTCACGCGCGAGGACGGCGCGCGCCCGAGCACTGCGCGCGACGGTGTACGACGGTGTACGCCTGCGCCTGTGCCTGCGCCTGCGTCCTCGCGCGTCACGCTCGCGTGGTGGTGGTGGTGACTGACGTCACGCGACGTCGCGCGTCCCCCACCGACACCCAAGACACACCCAAGACACCCACACACACCCAAGACACACACCCACCGCGTCGGTCGTCGTCCGCAGTCTGCACGGTCGTTCCGTCGTCTGTCTGCACGCGTCGGTGGACCTCGACCGACCACGTCGGGGGGGGTGGTGTGGTGTATTGGGTGTGTATTGTATGTGGAAATCTCCCATATACACGGCTCAATCGCATTCACACGCACACACGATGATGATGATGATGATACTACTAGTACTAGTACTACCCCCACTAGATCGCTATATAGTACGAGACACACCCACGCGTATCACACACGACACGCACGACACCCCGCGAGCGAGCGATCGACGCGACCGATGATCCCCGATCTGCCGATGGGACGCGCCGATCGCGCACCAGGCAGGCTCGCGTGGTCGCGTGGCGTGGATAGCGTTCGGCGACGATGGATGGAGACGTCGACGGAGACTTCACACGACGACGACGACGACGACGACGACGACAAAGGCGACGACGACGACGACCTCGGGTGAAAGACAACGACGACGATGTTGACCATGACCACCACATCACGCGTCAACGCACATCCAACGCGCGCGACGATGCGAGGAGGGCGAGGGACGACGACGACGACGACGACGTCGGCGGTGAGGATTACCCGAGGGGAACACGCCAAAGCGTTCGTGCAAGCACGAGTGCGGAGTAGTGGAGTGCAGCACCGAATGCATCGAATGCAAAACAACGCACGAACTACGCGTACGTGTGGGTCCACGACGTCCACGTCCGATGCGGCGGTGATGGACAAGCCCGCAGAGGATGAACGCGTGGCGTTGCAAACGCCCAGGCCAGACGTGGCGCAACCGGGTGCGGCGGACCCGTGGAATGACGAGAAGTGGCAAAAGACGAAATGGACTGTATACCGTGATGTGGCATATGACTTGGGTCCGTTCTTCGAGAAGCACCCAGGGGGGAACTGGTTGTTAAATCTCGCCATTGGCCGCGACTGCACCGCGCTCATGGAATCCTATCACTTGCGTCCAGAGGTAGCGACGGCGCGCTTCCGCATGTTGCCCAAGCTCGAAGGGTTCCCGGTAGAGGCTGTGCCGAGATCCCCGCGACCTAACGATTCGCCTTTGTACAACAACATCCGGAACCGCGTCCGTGAAGAGCTTTTCCCGGAAGAAGGAAAAAACAAGCACAGAATGGGTGGCGATTTCGCGACCTGCGTCATCTTAGGCTTTGCAACGTTTGCGTACACCGTTTACGCTATGATGCCCGGATTTCTCTCGGGCATGCTCCTTGGTTTAGGTGGCGCTTGGATCGGACTTACGATTCAACACTGCGCGAACCACGGCGCGATGTCGCCGTCACCTGCAGTGAACGGCGTGCTCGGCTTGACAAACGACCTTATCGGCGGCTCATCCTTGATGTGGCGTTATCATCACCAGGTGAGCCACCACATTCACTGCAACGATAACGCATTGGATCAAGATGTATACACAGCCATGCCTCTCCTTCGTTTTGACGCTCGTCGCCCGAAGGCGTGGTATCACAGATTTCAGCAATGGTACATGTTTTTAGCGTTCCCGTTGATGCAAGTCGCGTTCCAAGTCGGTGACATTGCTGGCTTGTTTACTCGTGACACCGAAGGCGCAAAGCTTCACGGTGCTACGACTTGGGAGCTTACCACGGTTGTGCTCGGTAAAATTGCGCACTTTGGTTTGCTCTTAGGCCCGCTCTTGCAACACTCTGCCGCGGCTGTCGCGGCGGGTGTCGTTGGATTTACGGCGTGCCAAGGTATGGTACTCGCGTGCACGTTTGCGGTGAGCCACAACGTCAAGGAAGCCAAGGTTGTCGAAGACACTGGTGGTGAGGCATGGGAGCGCGATTGGGGCGTGCAGCAGTTGGTGACTAGCGCCGATTGGGGTGGAAAGATTGGAAACTTCTTCACCGGCGGTCTCAACTTGCAAGTGGAGCACCACTTGTTCCCAGCTATTTGCTTCGTGCACTATCCCGCTATTGCCAAGATCGTTCAGGAAGAAGCTGCTAAGTTGAACATTCCGTATTCGTCTTATAGAACGCTTCCTGCAATTTTCGTTGAGTTCTGGAGATTCGTCAGAGACATGGGAAGAGCTGAACAAATTGGTGACGTCTTGCGTCCGCGCCACGCCAACCCTCAGCTCGCATAATAAACACTTAGCATTCAAACACACACGCGCGTATAATTTTGTCTCGTTGTGATATACTTTTACTTTTATTCTAACGGTGTTCTTAACCAATCTAATCAACTAATCAACTAATCTACAAGCTGCTGCTCAATCTCCTCCGACTTGGATTCGTAAGTCAAATAATTCTCGCTCCGCCTTTGTACGATCAAACGACAACATGCGTCCAATCTCAACAGGTTCTGGTGGAGCGTCACTTTCTCCGTATGCTTCATACGTTCTTATCTGACCGTCAGGACCAGGGTACGTTCCATCGACGTAGAGATGGCAGTTGTGCAGCCCGGCGTCTGAAAGAAGCTGTTTGGCCCAAGCTGCAGATTTTGCACATCTGCTGTGAATGAGCAACATATCTTCCGCTGAAGGCTTATGAAACCTAAACATACGAATCCAATCTTCATCGTTTGATACCAACGCTTTGGGAAGGGAGTCGATTGGAACGTGCGCCGAGCCCTCAAATGCGCCGTAGAGCGTTCGTTCATCAAATCGCCTGATGTCTAAAATCACCAAACCCAACGTATTACCGTTATCTCGCACGGTTTCGAGCAATAACATCAATGCGTCAAAGCTTAATGCTCTTTTATTGCTCGGCGAGAGAACACCATTGGATTCGAAATGCGTCAACGGGACGGCTGCGGCGAGACCGCCGTCGACGACAGAACACCGAGCAAAGCCTAAACTCGTCGCCAATGCTGCGGCGTGTGACGAGCTGTGTCCGTGAGTACTTACAAAAATCATCGTCGTTCGTAAACTCGGTACGGGAACATCCGGAAACCTCTTCTTCCACAACGTATTACGGTTGCGCAGCACGTGTGCGAGCTCGTCTGGCAAGATGTGCGTCACGTTCAGTCTCTTGCTAAGCTCGTGAACCGGCCCCGACGTTTCATCATTCGCCGGTCTAACATCCAGCAACAAATATTGCACTGGTTTGCTCTCTATTAACATCCAGAACGCCTTCGGTGACAACACCCCGTACGACTGCTTGCTAAGTTTCACTGTCGGTGAAGAGCTCAACGTTTGTCGATTTCGCGCTCGATCGCGATGTTTAGCGCTGCGCAGCACGCGCACGGACCACGCGATGAGTGATAGACACACGGCGGTGGTGAGTGAACCACCCACATTAGTGACGTGCATGGTATACGCGCCACACTGTGACGTCGTGTGCGGCTTTAGTCGTTCGTCAAGCACGCATGCATTTCAATTTTCTCGTTCATTTTTCGAACGGGGCCGCGACGACGGGACGCCGCGTTTCGGGCGAAACGAGTCGAGAAAAATGGGTTTCGACGAGCGCGCGGGGGTTTAGGATCTGATTTAAAAAACTAGGAAATTAAGCACGTAATGTGAAACATTTAAGGCGATGTAGTCTATTTAAGATTCTTTATCACGGTTGCACACGGCGAAAAGCCCGAAAAGCGCACGCGCGCGGCGTCTCGGCGACGTTTCCGACTGCCGAGACGCCTCGCATCGACACTTCTCGGCGACATATCATTTGAGGTTCCAGTCTTGAATCATGTACGCCGTGGCGACGCCATCGCGCGCATCGAACACGACGGTTCGTACGAGGATTCGGCGCACCGTAGGCAGAAAAGTTAACAGGTTTGCCGCGCGTTCGCCCCGAGCGACGTCGCGAGACCTCCTGGATGACATGCGCAACAGCGTGGGAGTATTCATGGATAGAGTACGTCCGATTTACGATTGCGTGCGCCGCATGAGCTACGTTAAATCGCGCACGGAAGGACGTTTATTACATCCGGTGGTTTCGCTCAACCACTTGGAAAGCGAAAAGTCTCGCAAACTTCAAGTCGACTGACTCGAGCGTTTCGAAATTACAGGCATCAAAGGCGCTGCCAATCTTACTTGGTAAAGATGCATCCGATACAGAGTTGAGCTTGACGATGGACGAGGAGTTGGAGCGCGCAGAAGAGCGCGTCGCCGACGTCCAACTCGCGCAAGCGCAAGCGGCTAGTTTGCTCAAGCCGGACGCCGGGAGAGACGATATTTTTCATGCCGCTCGTCAAGGATTAGCTGGTGTCAGTGGTAAGATAGCTCCTATCGGATGGTGGGATTCTCGCGGTCAAGAGGACGCATCACCAGAGCTTGAGCTACAAGCGCTGAATGACGGCTCAAGAGCACAACTTGTCTCCGCAGTGATGTTAGCACTGAAGGAGACGTTAGAAAACATAGAAGAGAATAATGGAAGCTTACGTGAGGTCATTCAGACCGTGGCAAAAGTTTCCGCCAACGATTGGATGGGTTCGCTGTCGTTGGATGTTGGGTCTCAGGACAGGTGCGCTAGGGTGGTGCAAGCCGCTGGGGACATTGCGGATGAGAAAATCTGGCAAAATGGTACGTCGTCACAACAACGCTCACTTCAGCGTGTTCTAATCGTCTAAGCTGTAGGTCAAATCCTTGAAGGAAGCAAGGCGGCGCTGTACGCGAGCGTGCTCATGTATTTGGCCAAGGTATGTTGTTTGCTTGGAAATTAATTAATTAATTGGTTTCTCACGAATTAATTGCAGAACTCCATGATTACGAGCGAGAAAGCAGAGATTATTGTGACTGATGAAAAGGAATTAAATGTTCGAAATCATGACGGCGAAACTGTGCTCGAATTCTTCAATTCGCCAATGGCTTCGGTGTGTGTTACGGTGCTACAAGACATAGTGTTAAATATTGCCGACTCCGTGGCAGGAGCTTATGTGACTTGTGCGCGCGAAGCCGCGGCCAAGGGCGCCGTAAACGGCGGGGTCGTATTGGAAGAAGAAACTGGAGCGATTGTGCGCATTCCGCCGTTTAGAGACGCACTAAACGTGCGTCTGAAGAGCACTCGATCGTTAGAAAAGTTCCGCAACGAGACGTCGATACGAACTTGGCTCGAAAAAAATTATTACGACGTTCTTGCGATGTATGAAGACTGGCATAAGCTGTGGGGAGTAAACGAAAACGGCGAGGTAAGTTTCACACTTAAGCGGCGCGCGAAAATTGATTCATCGCCGTATTTTAATTTTGGCCTCGAATTAATTTAATTATTTCATAGTTGGTGACGAGAAAAATCCACGTTTGCCGTCAACCGGAACTTCAAGAGGTGAAGGGACTTCGTCTAGCTGTTTCCATGGTGATCGAGGTCGCGGATGTGTGCTTACCGATCGCCAAGAGCGCCTTGAATAACTGCAGTAGAGTGGCGTCTTGGTTGCTCGTGACTTTAATCGGTGAGTCTTGTTAATTATTTCGTGCGATGACTTTTTTTGACCAATTTTTCTAGGACGTTCGCTTGGTTTGGTTTATCGAGGAATCAAAGAGAGTATGGGCTCGAATAATCGGATAAAGTTTACTTAATTGTGCCCTATTGAGTGATGTTCGATTTAATTCTATCTATTTTATTAATATCTATTTCGGAATTTAATCAATCCTCGCTGTCGTCCTCTTCCTCTTCTTCTTCTTCTTCGTCGTCCTCTTCCTCCTCCTCTTCTTCGTCGTCATCACCCGTGACGTACTCTTCTTCTTCCTCCTCATTTTCGTCGTCATCTTGCTCGTCTACCTCTTCCATCTCCTCGTCTTCATCCTTGACGGAAGATTTCTGACTGATTTCTCCCGCGTCCCTGTCGGCGGCGCTGCCTTCAAGCACCCACCCGTGCTGAAGCAAAAGCTCATGCACGCGTAGAGCCTTGAGTGGATCAACCTTGAACATGTCACGAACATCCTGTTTACGTATGGGCTTGCCAGTCTTCAGGCTCTCTCGCATCAAACCGACTTTGATGGTCAAGTAGTGCACCGGAAGCAGGCGGCACGTTGTACATAGCTCGCGCTCTGCATCATTCAACAAGTCCACACCGGGCAAATCAGTAAGGTCAAGTGACAAATACGTCTTACGCATAGATCCCGTAAGTTGCACACGACCAGTCGGAATGATGGATGCCTTCTCTTCGCGTTCAATCTGCGCCAGCTGTTCGTTCACTTGAGTCGCGTCGCGTACGATGAACTTATTCGCCTGGGCTATGTTCTTGCTAGTCGGATGCTCGATCGCACGCAAGCGCGCAAACTCAGTTTCTCGTCGACGCTTTTCTGTATCGTAATCTTCACCTTCAGCGATCGTGTGAATACCATTTCGTCTATATTCTTTCAACTCTGCGATGCGAGTGCGTACGCGATGTTCCGTTGCCAAACCTTCAAGCAAGATGTTGTACTCGGTGCTCGTCAAAAAACGTGCGAATACACGCATAGTGCCATGCAAGTCACGCTCGTACTGCGATCGTTTCTTCTCGACAATTTGCTGCCGTTTCACGTTTAACAGCTCGCGTTCAAGTATGAATTGCTTTCGCCTAGCGCGTTCTTGTAACCGAGCGTTGTAAATTTCAATCATCCGAAGCTTCATCCTGACATCCTCCTCGGTGTCATTGTCTCTAAATTCCATTTCAGCGAGTGGTAACTCGGCATCCATGTCGTACTCCGGATCAAACTCGTTGCGCTTGATATTATAACCCGTGAGCTCTTGGATGTTACCTTCAGTTTTCACCTCGTTTGGATTGGCGAGCGACTCTAGGAGAAGTTTTTCCTCGTCGCCTTCTGTGGACTCTGTAGCCTTCTTATCCGACTCTGCCTTGAGCTCTTCTGGTGTCATGCGCGGAACACCTTTACCTAGAATTTTTGACATATCTGGTAATGGCGCGCACGGTGACTTGACGTAGACGTCGAAGTAGTGTGCGTGGCATTCTGTTTTTGTCTTTGTTCCAACGTGCTCGCTCACTTCAGTCCAGTTCCCTAAGCCGAACATTTCAACCGCTTCGAGGAGGAGTAACTCTTCATCGGCGCCCCAATCTCGTGTGAACAACGGGAACGCCATGTTGTCGATCACATTGTATGGATGATACGCTTTGTGCGGGTGTAACTCGACGCCGACTGAGAAACACTCGACGCAAAGATCCACACCTACGCACGTCGCGCACCGAATTCGCACCACGTTCGAGATGTCTTTTTGGCAATAATTGCAATAAAACAGTGCTCGGTCGCCACCACTAGCGTTGAGCTTTGTCATCGCATTTTCCGTCGCCACTCGTTTACGTTTAGGCACGAGTGCGTTTGACATCCTTTGCGCTCGTCCTCGCCTCTACGAATTGCGCGAGCGCGCGTCGTCGCGCGGCGCAGCTGTCGCGCGTAGCCACCTGTAACGCGCGCGCACTCGTAATTGACGGGATGCGCTCAATTCCTTAACGCGCGAGGACCACGCGTGCGTGTTTGCCGAAGCCGGCCGTCGACTTCAAACTCGAACTCAAAAAATCGTCCGCGCGCGAGCGAAGGCGCGAACCACGAGCAGCAGACGAGTACGATCGATCGCGTGCGTGCGTTCGATCGACATCGCGCACGCATGGAATTTGAAATCCATCGACCGCACGCCTCGATCGAGGGAATCTGATTGGAAAATGGCATGCTCGAATCACGACTGGCCCAGCGACCCGACAGAACCACCGTCGGTTACCCGCCTAGGGCTTTATGAGCGCGACGCGCGTCACGCGTTCCGTCTCTTTCCCACGCACGTTCATCGGACGTCGATCGCATCGAACACCACACGAACGTAAAAATGGCGCAACAACTTCAACTCCGAGGTGTCCTCAAGGGGTACGTACATTGTCGTCGCCACCGCCGCCGCGCGCTCTCTCGCTCGCGCACCGTAGGGTCTGAATGATCCATCGGGCGTGATGCGCAACTCTCTCTTGAAACGCGCGATGCGACGAGTGGTTGATGAAACAACCAATCTTAAACGATTGAACTTTTCAATGTGCGCTTTCTCGCGCGCGTCGATGTCGTATCGTGCATGTTCTGACCTTGCGTCTCTCGCTCTTCGCTCGCACGCAGTCACGAAAACTGGGTCACGTCCATCGCCACCCCGTTGGACAACTCTGACATCCTTTTGTCTTCTTCCCGCGATAAGACCGTCATCCTTTGGAACTTGACCCGTGAAGAAGAGAACTATGGTTACCCGCGCCGTTCTCTCCACGGCCACTCCCACTTCGTGCAAGACGTCGTGATCTCGTCCGACGGCCAGTTTGCGCTTTCGGGTTCTTGGGACGGTACTCTCCGCCTTTGGGACTTGAACACCGGTACCACCACTCGCCGATTCGTTGGCCACACCAAGGATGTGTTGTCCGTCGCGTTCTCCGTCGACAACCGCCAAATTGTTTCCGGCTCCCGCGATAAGACTATCAAGTTGTGGAACACTTTGGGTGAGTGCAAGTACACCATCCAAGATGCCGACGCGCACTCCGAATGGGTCTCGTGCGTTCGCTTCTCCCCGGTGACCTCCAACCCGATCATCGTGTCTGGTGGCTGGGATAAGCTCGTGAAGGTCTGGAACCTCACGAACTGCAAGATCCGCACCAACTTGGTCGGCCACACTGGCTACATCAACGCCGTCACCGTCTCTCCGGACGGTTCTTTGTGCGCGTCTGGTGGTAAGGATGGCGTTGCCATGCTCTGGGATTTGGGTGAAGGCAAGCGTTTGTACTCCCTCGATGCAGGTGACATCATCTACGCCTTGTGCTTCTCCCCGAACCGCTACTGGTTGTGCGCCGCGACTGAGTCTTGCGTTAAGATCTGGGATCTTGAGTCCAAGTCCATCGTCGACGAACTCCGCCCGGAATTCCCGCCGCTCGGCAAGAAGTCCGTCATGCCGTACTGTACCTCCCTCCAATGGTCGGCGGACGGTTCCACGCTCTACACTGGTTACACGGACAACGTCATCCGCGTCTGGAGCGTTGGCTCTGTTGGTTTGATGTAAGCGTCAATAGCGTGTCAAAAGGACAAAATCAAGTAGTGTTCTTATTTCAACAGACAAAAATCTTACATCATATCATTCTGCCCTCTAAGGTCGTTCGCTATTTATTCTATCGTCTTCGTTTTGCCCCAACGCTCTTCCCATCTTCGTCCATGTCATCCAACTCTTGCCGCGAGCCTGCTTCAGTGCTGTTTTCGACGAGTTTCCTCAACTCCTCCACACCAAGTTTGATTCGACCATCGCGCTCTACAGCTTTAGCTTTTTCTTCAGCACCCCAGTTAACTTTTGCAGTCAGATTCTCCAACATGGCTTCCGAGATGCCGTGCCACCTCGAGACGCTGGCTATAATATCATCGAGTTGTGAAAGTGGCACGTCCCGATCGGCGGCGCCGTGTACGTGGAAGCATTTATTTTTAGGATCAAGCTTACCCCGAACGATGCCCGTGAACAAGCACTGATCAATCAAAAAGTCCTCTAATTCTCGTATGGAAGAAATCCCAAGCTCGTTCGAGAGCTTGTCGTACGACAATGACGTTCTAGTGTCTCCGCACGCAGAGCACACCGTGAGTTGCTTCAGTTTGTTTTCTTGTTTCGTCGTCAACGGTGGGACAGTCGAGCCACGACTTTGATAGTCCTGGAAAGTACCAAAGGCAAAAATTTCAAGTGCATTGTACACCACACCGCCGTGTGGTGTACCTTTCAGCGCTTGAACGTTGTCCAAAGCTAGAATCTCAGCAAAGTGCATCACCGTCGGGCGTTCGAGCACGTCGTTCACAATAAACGCAACGAGATCGTCAGCATTCGTTATTCCCGATGCACGTTGAAGACGCTCGGTAGAACTATCGCTCGTGGTCGTCGGCGTCATCATTGTCGTCACTGAGGTGCGCGCGTCGTGCACCATGTGTTTTTGGACGCGTCGCGCACTGCCGCAGTGTGCGCTGCCATGGCTCGTCGGGAAGCGCGTCTCGGACGAACGCTCGCGACAGCGTTGAAGTCTGGGACGCACAGAGCAGATGTCATCGGTAGTTTTGCGCGTCGCATCGAGCGACTCGTGTCGTCGACAAGCGCGTCGTGCAGGCGTTCAGGCGCGTCGAGTAAAAAGTGGTTAGGCGCGCCACGTTTGACAACCCATCGTCGCGCATACGCGAGTGATGCCGACGTAGATTTGCGCACCGCATCGTTTGTCATATGGGGAGCTAATACCGGGGTAGGCAAGACCTTAGTCTCTGGTGGACTGGCACAAGCGGCGAGACGCGCGGGTACGCCAACGCTGTTTCTCAAACCCGTGCAGACTGGGTTCCCAGAGGACTCTGATGCTGAATTCGTTGCTCGAGTTGCGAAAGGCGTAGAAACCATGGGTGAACATGCTGCAGTTGCAGCATCAACATCGCCATCTGGTCCGTTCGAAGGAGAAACGCCAATGTGGGCGCACACGATATATGCCTGGCGTAAAGCGGCTGGACCGCACGTAAGTGCCGCGCTTGAAGGTCGTCCAGTGATGGATGAAGAGATTGTACGGATAACAGGAAAGTGCTTGCAAGAGTTTGCGAACAAAACTTGCGGAAGCGATAGTCGACCGTTAGCGTTGATCGAGACCGCAGGTGGGGTGGCAAGTCCTGGGCCGTCGGGGAACCTCCAATGCGAACTGTTGCGTGCGCTACGTTTGCCAGCTATTCTTGTCGGTGATGGTAGCTTAGGTGGGATATCTACCACAACTGCAGCCTATGAGTCGCTCTATGCGCGAGGGTATGACATTGTTGCCATCGCTATGGCTGATGATGGTTTAGCAAACCACAAAGCGATGGTAAACATTTTGCCACGCCAGACACCCATCACGATACTTCCAGCTCTTCCAATGCAAGGTGAAGCAGATGCGTGGCTCGAGAAGTCGAAACCAGCATTTGACAGTCTCGTACAACAATTGATCAACTCGCATGAAGGGCGCCTGGAAACCTTGCGCAAGTTACCTGATGAAGCGTTAAAGACATTCTGGTGGCCATTTACTCAACACGCGATGGTTGAAAGAGACGCAGTCACGGTGATTGATGGAAGATACGGCGAAGATTTTGCTATATACGCAAAAAGTGCAGGTATTTCGCACGATGGATCAGTTTTGTTGAGGTTCGATGGTGCTGCGAGCTGGTGGACTCAAGGTTTCAGTCCAGAGTTGCAACAAGAGTTGGTGAGCACGGCGACGCACGCGGCTGGGCGATATGGACACGTTATGTTTCCAGAAAATGTTCATGAACCTGCAGTCAATGCTACTAAAGCACTACTAGAAGGACCGGGACGCGGTTGGGCATCCAGAGTATTCTATTCAGATAACGGATCGACGGCCACTGAGGTTGGTTTGAAGATGGCTTTCAGAAAATATTACGTGAACGCTGGCTTGCTTGCTAAAGATGGCGATCAAAGGGCAGAAGATTTGAAAATTCATGGACGTAAAGATTTACCATCATTGCGTATATTAGCTTTAGATGGTTCTTATCATGGTGATACGCTTGGGGCGATGGATATGCAATCACCAAGCATTTTTACAGGACCCATGCAAACGCCGTGGTATCAACCTCGTGGTCTGTTCCTTCATCCTCCGAGTCTTGCGATAAGGAATGGCCACTGGACTGTTGCTTTGCCGAGTACTGGGGTCACGCCTGAAACCGATCCTTTGTTTTCCGAAAATGCTCACGATGTCTCGGTGCACACAAGTTGGACGAATAAAGTGGATGCTTTTGACATATCGGCGCGTCAAGATACGCCACTTGCTCGAGAATATACCCGAGCTATTGAAAGCGTATTTGAGCAAGCTGAGCGGGATGCAAAAAGTGCTTCCATCTCGCATATTGGTGCATTGATTATGGAACCCGTCTTACACGGCGCTGGTGGTATGGTGCTCGTAGATCCGTTGTTTCAAAATATCTTGATGAAGGCGTGTCGCGCACGCGGCATACCAATTGTGCTGGACGAGGTCTTCGCCGGTATCTGGCGTTTAGGTACAGAGGGAGCCTGGGAAATTATCGGTGAAAAACCTGATATTTCTTGCTACGCAAAATTACTCACGGGCGGGTTGATGCCGATGTCGGCTACTCTTGCAACGGAGGACGTGTACTCGGCGTTTTACGGACCAGGAAAAGAGCAAGGTTTGCTTCACGGTCATTCGTACACGGCGTATCCCATGGGCTGTGCTGTCGCCGCGAAAGCGCTCTCGCTATATAAAGATGCTGGTAAAAATCCAAACTTGATTGTTTCATCAGGAAAGGAGTCTGCATCGTCACCAGCGTTGTCGCTCGGTGAACTCTGGGATGAAGACAAGCTGAAAGAGATGTCCAAGTTGAGCAACGTTCGACGCGTCATTGGTCAGGGCTGCGTCTTAGCCGTTGAACTCGAGGTCGAAGGCGATGGAGGTTACAGCTCAAACGCCGCACGCGAGATTGTCATGCGTCTTCGAAATCATTCCATTCAGGCGCGTCCGCTCGGTAACGTCGTCTACCTCATGTGTGCGCCGACGACGTCCAAGTCTCGTTGCGACCGTCTTCTCGTTTCGTTAACGAAAGAATTACGCCCAATTCCTTCAAATGTTTAAATGTTGTAATCATTATCTCACGTGTTGTCATCTATCACGCTCAATCACACCATGCGCGCATGGGCGTCGTCGCATAACACAGTACACCACCACTGACCATACACGTCCCATCGAGCGAGATCTCACGAAAACGCCCCGCGCGCGGGCAGGCGGGTGCCTTTTTTTTAACGACTTTTCCGCGCCGCAATCCACGTAGGATGGGACGACGACGATCGCCGCCCCACACTCACCGTCGTCGCACGCACACGCGCAGAGAGATATGAGTGAACAAGTCATCGTTATCGGTGGTGGTCTCGCGGGTTTATCCGCCGCACACACCGTCCTTGAACGCGGCGGTCGCGTCGTTTTGCTCGACAAGTGCTCATTCTTGGGCGGGAACAGCACGAAAGCCACGTCGGGGATTAATGGGGCGTTGACCAAGACGCAAGCTCGACTTGGGATCAACGACAGCGCGGACAAGTTTGAAGATGATTGTATTCGAGGAGCAGCGGGAGTTGGATACGACACCGCTCCCGAGCACACGATACCGCTCGCCAAAGTCTTGGCTCAAGGAAGCGGATCGTCCGTGGATTGGCTCATGGAAAAATTCAACTTGGACTTGAGTTTGGTATCGCAACTCGGCGGGCATTCGTATCCGCGCACGCATCGAGGAAAAGAACGCTTTCCTGGGTTTACCATCACATACGCGCTCATGGAAGGGCTGGAGAAGGTCATGGAAGAAACCAATGGGGAACTTGCGCGCATCATCACCAAAGCGGAGGCAAAAAAGCTCATCACCGATGCAAACAATGCCGTGATCGGGGTTGAGTACGAAAAAGGTGGCGCCATGCACACCGAGTATGGACCAGTCATAATTGCTACGGGCGGTTTCGGTGCCGATTACAAGAGCGACTCCTTATTGACTAAATATCGTCCAGACTTGCAAAAGTTGCCAACGACAAACGGCGACCATTGTACGGGAGATGGAATCAAGATGGCGATGGCGATCGGAGCGGGAACAATTGACATGGAATCTGTTCAAGTGCACCCGACGGGCTTAGTGAATCCGTCGGAACCGGACGCGAAAGTGAAATTCTTGGCCGCAGAAGCGCTTCGAGGTGTCGGTGGTATTCTCTTGGATGCCGATGGTAACCGTTTTGCTGACGAACTTGGTCGCCGAGATTATGTTAGTGGCGAAATGAACAGAAACAAAGGCCCGTTCCGCTTGATTTTGAATGGTAAAGCATCGAAAGAGATCGAGTGGCACTGCAAACACTACGTTGGACGTGGAATTATGAAGCGGTTCAGCAGTGGCGCTGAGATCGCGAAGGACATGGGTATCTCCACTGCAAAGCTCGCTGATACGTTCGCCAAGTACAACGAAGCCGCTAGAACTAAGACATGCCCTTTCGGGAAGAAGTTTTTCAACAATGCCCCGGTTGAAATGAATGATGACGTGTTCCACGTTGCGATTGTTTGCACGGTGGTGCACTACACCATGGGTGGGCTTGCGATCAATACTGATTCTCAAATCGTCGGTCCCAACGGACCCATCGTCGGACTGTATGGCGCAGGTGAAGTTGTTGGTGGTATCCACGGTCGCAATCGTCTCGGTGGTAATTCCTTGCTGGATTGCGTGGTATTTGGACGCGTCGCTGGCGCTTCTGTTTCTCGTCACCTCCTTACGTCTGCAATCAAACAGCTTCGAACTGGTCAAAGCGTTGCACTCAATCGCGTGGCCAATTTGAACGATAAATTCAACCCAAGCATGACGACAATTCCAAGCGCGCCCGCTGCTCAAAGTTCTGGTGGCGGCGGTGGTAGCGGTGGCACACGTTCTGTCTCGTCTGCAGAGGTGGCAAAGCACAACTCTGAAGGTGACTTATGGGTCATCATCGAAGGCAAGGTCTATGATCTCACTTCTTTCTTGCCCGATCACCCCGGTGGTAAAAAAGCTATCATGCTTTTCGCTGGTAAAGATGCAACTGAAGAGTTTAACATGCTACATCCGCCAAACGTGCTGAAAAAGTACTTGAGCCCGGATGCTTTAGTCGGGACACTTTCTTAAATCACCGTCTGCACGTTGCGCTGTACATAGGCTTATTGCACGTACAATTTTGTTCAATACACATCCAATCGAATTACTTAACACTTAATTGCACAATTCTTATAACGACGCAGCTTTCTTTAATAATTTACAAACAACGCACAAAATGGAGAAATTTCATCTCTGTTTGTAGTGCTCTATACTAAACTTGTGGTCGCGTTTGCACGATCCAAATGGCACCATCTTCCGCAATGGCACCTTCAATATCTTGAGCTGACCCAAGAAGATTTTCAATCTCGAGTGCCACCTTTGCAATAGCTGACAGCATCTTTTGTCTCATGCCTTCATCAGTAATGAGAGTATCCGTGGAGTAGTCAACATTTTTCAGTTTGGCTTCCTCCATGGTGATGCTATCGTACAATCCGGCTCCAGCGAAGCCTTCTAAGTCTTCGCCATTACTATCAGATCGGAAAATAAGCGTGTCGTGCTCCATGAAAAGTCCCTTTGACTTGGACGGGTAACCAACGATAGTGGGGTGGTCGAGGTTGTTTTTCGCAGCCTTGAACGCAAGCGCTCGACCAGCAAAATTACCAACCAGAGCTTCACCCAATCCACAAACGAGTTCACCGTAGATTTCGTTGTCGTCGTTGTTTTGAGGATTGATTGTGTGAAGTACAAACGCGTAACGCGCGCGCACCACTGGTTGGCAGAGAACAGCCATCGATAAATCGGCGTGTTTCAACGACGCTTTCTTGCAGCTTAACACGGCGCGCTCGTTGTATTTGCTTGCCCATACTCCAAGAATCGTTTTCCAAGCTTTTTGACCTTGAGAAGTCGTGAGAAGATCGCCGGGCCACGCTAAAGATTCAGCCTCAAACGCTGCTTTCATGGTATTTGACAATTCAGCAGTCGGGTGTAGCTTTCCGATGCACGCCTTGACGTCACCAATAAGCGCCTTGAAGCCCGAACCATCTGTAGAGTCATAGACTTCTAGCTGCGCAACAAGAGTCTCGAGTTCTTTTTTGACTGCTGCGTTTTCTGGTATATTTACGATCGCATCAAACGTCCCGAATGGTAACGCAACAGAAGGTGGTAACTTGATTGACTTGGAAACGCGTCCTCGGAGTAGTTGCAGGTTGCGCGACTTACCACCAACAAGTTCAGGTGTAAACTCGTCAGACTTCGCCACAAACTTGCCTTGAAACTCTCGCTTGATGATAGAAACATTTGATGGCACTTTAGAACCTGGGGAGGCACTCGAGTTCTTTTGTCCCTGACTAGAGACATTGCCTTCAATCACAGAAACTTGTAAATCATCACCTTGCGCAGCAGGCGAAAGACAGACAGATTTACCAGCCATGGCTTTCATCTCCTCGTAAATATTCATGTCAAACGCAGTGGCGAAGAGAACTTTTTCGTTACGAGCTCTTACAGCGCAGTGGGATAAGACATCCGGCATATCTGGAGTGATCACGGCCACGACACCAACCGGAATATCTTCTTCGCCGCCGACGCGATCGGCAACAATCACCGTCGGCTGTGTGTATTTGACATTTACCACTTCAGCAAGCGATGCAACTCGAACTATAACTCCTGCAGCCTCAGCGTTACTGACAATTTGCCAGCTTCCCATATTCGCAACGTTGCGAATGACTGGGTCAAGCGCTCGTAACATCTGCGAAAGCGGAGCGGCGGCGGTGCCGCGAATGATTTCCTCGGCAAAGAGTGAAAGAACGTGCCCATCAACTCCAAGTTTGCCACCCATATTTCCCGCTGTAGGCTGTAATGCATCAATATAGCGCTGCGAAATTTCTCCCAATGAGTTTTGTAGACGATCGCACACAGCCTTTGCCTGGAGCGCCCAGTCGCCTTGTCGCCGCGCAGCTTCGAGCACATTTTGCCATTCTTTGAGGCAAATGCGTAACTCGTGGTTGGCACTCGCAGACATACACAAATTTTCGAGCACCAATCCGGAAATACGAAGTACATCATACGGAGCACGAGTAGACATCGATTCCAAGCTTCCTTCCACGACGGATCTTGCCGCACTTTCCAGTGCTAAATCGAGATAAATGACATCCTTGATTCGATCGTTTGACTTGCCATTTGGACGAGTCCACTTCCAAAGATACCTGCGTGCTTCCAACATGGCCTCAAGCGCAAGTAAGGGATCTTGCGTTCGTAACTCACGCGCTGCATCGAGTAATTCTTCAAGGCGCTCACTCGCAACTTCATGGATAGGTGGAATATTGATCTCTTTGCCCTTGCACGCATCCTGATGATAACCCAAACACGCTTCAGCAGCAGAGTCAAGATCAGCACCCGAGTGCACAGCCTTCAAAGTCCGGAGATATTCAGTCAAATCAGTCGTCAATCCTTCGTACTGGTCCCGAGAAAATTTCGGTTCGCTGCAAATCTTACGGTCGTAAGCAGCCATTCTCTCGGCGGTGATGCCATTACTATGCAAATGCGCCCAGTAAACGCTAATATCACAGTCAGAAGCGATGTACTTCAACAAAGCTTCGCAAATGGGGACATCATCTGGAGAGGTATTATTGTGCAGCTTTTGGTGCCATTCTTCCATCATTCCACCCTTGCAATTATTCTTCTGTTGTACGGCGAGAATTTCATCACGAATGCGTTGGCCAACGTCGCCCGCTCCTCCTCTGCCAATCGTCGCCATGATGAGACGAACGATATCTCTATACTCGGCATCTTGACGATAAATGGTACTCAAACCTTCAGTCATTCTCGTCTGAGCTACGCTGATTTCTCGCGGCTTGATGTTGTAATCGTTGTTCCAAACAAGTTGTCTCAAAGCCATAAATCGGAACCAGCAAAACATTGCGACGAGCCCAGCTTCTCCTTTACCATGGGATGCCGGTAGCATATCGGCACCAGCATTGTAACGATGCATGAGAGACCGCGTCGCGCCTTGTTCAGCGTCGCAGATCATGTCCACAATATCTTGCGCCACGTGACCACCCAAGTTTTGGAACGCGCCGGTGTCTAGTGCAATATCATCAACGTTCCAGCGTTCACGAGTGATGGGTGCGACCCGCTTAGCTTCCTGCTTTACAGTAGGAGCCTTGAAAGCCGTTTCGGGACGTCGTTCTTTGTGCTCATGCTTCTTCTCTTCGCGATGCTTGCGTTCCTTCTTCGCTGGATGTTGAACCGACAACGTTGAACCTTCAAGCGAAGCAAAGAAATCTGCGCCGCCACACTTGATCCACTTATTAGACGGCGTTCGCAACACAAAAATAACACCATCATCCGAATTCACCGGAACATCAAGCGTCACCGCTCTTAAACCGTTTTGCATGCGTTCGAGTTCAGTCTCCCAGCTGTTTCCAGATGAACCCCACGAACGTGACGGTTGAGTCGAAAAGCCATGGGGAGGCGATCGCCACGCACCATCTGTCTTGTTCGTCGTTGCCCAGTGAATGATTAAATCTTCCTCCGAATCAGCGAGGACGTGCAGTTGAAGCATACCGGCGCTATTCTCTCGCGCTTGAACAAAGATGTCGAAGCCTGATTCGTTGTAGACTTTGTTCCACTTTGAGCGAGCATCGCTCGGCGCGCGAGAATCTGCCGCCGCGGTGAATTCGGCAGCACTAAAAGACTTGCGCTGCTTCGTTTCTACAGCTTTACTGGCTACAGCAAACGCCGGCGTTGGCGTCGGCTCCACAGGCGCCGCGATATTGTTGCGCACCCCATTCTTCAACTTGACGGCGATATCCTCCAAACTCATTCCGGCACGAAGCTGTGACTTGATGTCCACCGCCGCAGCCTTCATCATATTATCTCGCGCCGCTCCATCGAGCTTTGGACGTCCGGCTTGTTCCCACTTCGCGTATGCGGCGTCGGCGATAAGGAGTTCCACCGGGTCTAATGGCGCCGCTTTCGCCGGCACCATCTTTGCTGGCACCTCCTTCACTTCAGGCACGAAAATCGGCGCCGAAGGCGTTGGCGCAATCTTAGACTTCGTCACAGTCGCCACAGGGGTGCTCGTGCGATCAGAGTTCAGTGTGATTTCAAAATCCCCGCCAGCTGATGGTTTTATCCATTCCCCGCTCTTCGCCAACACGAGCGCGAACGGCACGGACTCCACCCCAGGGTCGAGCACGAGATTCAACGGCCCCCAGACCGGGAAAGCGCTCCTCATCGCCTTATTTTTATACACGTTCGTCCCTGGCGGATGCAATTCTTCCGGTAACACGTTCCACTCCGCGCCCGTGCTCGCGCGCTGAACACCCCAGTGCAACGTCAAACCTTGCGGCGGACGCGCACCGTCGCACTCAACGCTCACCGTATGCACCCCTTGCGCATTCGTCGTCGTCTGCACTTTCAACACCACCCCTTCGTACCCGACATCAATCGTCGTCACGCGCACATGCTTGGTTTCTTCCACCAACGTCTCTCGTCCAACACCGCTGGCGCTCGCGCGCATCGCGCGCGCCCCTCGTCGTCCATCGCCCACGCCACCGCGTGTTGACGAGCTCGCGCGTGCATTCGCGTGTGTTCTCGCGCATGCCACGTGCATCACCCCCGTGCACGCTCGCGACATCGCGTGCGTCGCGCGCGATGGTGTGCGGTGCAGCCTGGCGGACCGCCGCCGCGGCACCTCAAACGCGCGGTCGGCGCCCGTTCGGTCGCCACACGCCCAACGGCTCGAGCCGGTCAGCCTGCGGGGGACTGCTTCGGCACCCTGGTCACGATTGGTCGTTCGCGGTTGAGAAATTTTTGTTCTCTCGAGATTTCAAAAAAGCAAACCATTTAAGCGCTTTTTTCCATCATGTATGTCGTCGTCGACCGAGGTCGTCGTCGATGATTTCGTGGTCATCGTGGTCACGTGGTCACCACGTGCTGTGCTCGCGCGGGCCCGCGTGCGTGGACCCGATCGATCGATCGATCGATCGATCGATCGATCGAGTGCGTGGACTGGATCGATATCGATATCGATCGCGTTCGACTGGATGCGATGCGTCACAC
>Ga0181552_10000153_pt1 | contig 47221 bp, 35 predicted proteins | sample 011ome_18_FD_130583 | JGI IMG/M metagenome (GOLD analysis project Ga0181552, IMG submission 130583) | Coastal salt marsh microbial communities from the Groves Creek Marsh, Skidaway Island, Georgia - 011501BT metaG (megahit assembly) | ecosystem: Environmental > Aquatic > Marine > Intertidal...
TCGACAAAGTGGCGTGTTTCGCCGCAACGGGAATTTCTGGCGCGGTCGGCGCTGATTTTGTTTGGGCGCAGTGCACATCGTCGCAGCTCAGAGTGAACGATACGGAAATTCTAGTCATGGACAATAGTAGACTTGCTGATGTTCCAGTGGGTGCAACGGTTGCGTTTGCCCGCGCTCTTGGTGAAACGACGTGCGTGAATGTGTGCATCGCAGGCGTGGCTGTTTCGGTTGGCGAATGCGAATCACTCATTCAACGATTGAATACGTTCATTCCCGCGCGCGAAGACGGCGTGAACGTAGATTCTGGACGTTTCAAATTTGTTTTGCGTCTATTCAACCCATCATTGGTGCATAAATCGAACGGCTCGTTCGCAATAATCCGTAGTGATTTTTTGCGCGTTTCGCTCGCGCCAGCCCCTGAAGACGCTAGAGATGCGTTAACGACGCCGCGCTCTGAGGTCATCACAGGCGAGATCACGGGCTACATTGCACCTACACGCGCTACTGACACGGGTGATATCCATTCATTATGCGCGTACCCGTTCACGACGCAGAGTCTCCGCGCAGAGAATTTTGCACGCATGTTCTCAGCCAGTATGTTGACGCTCAATACGGTGACGTCAGCCACGCGTACGGTTATTGCTTCCTTAAGACTGAAATCATGTCGAAGCGAACTGCACAAAGATACAATTCGCGCCGCGCAGCGAATGCTGACATCCGATGTGGCCGCTTTCGACGACTCAACGAGCGTAAAGAATGGGGACGAGAATGAATACGTCTTCGTGTCGCCGGTGAAAAAGCCAAAGTCCATTGACGCTTCTAAGCGAGGCGCGCTCGGCGCGGACGTGACTGCAGATGATATCGAAAACGCCACTCAAGATCACGACATGTTCCCGAAACGTCCGTTGCGAGGGGCGCCGCTGACGTCAGGGATGTCGCTGAGGCATCGATTGCCGTTGCTGAAACGTGACTCAAGTGTTCCGATAGGCCCGAACGTTATTGATAATTTCTTCTACCGCGCGAACCGACGGGTACGCAAGCGTAGACCGGCGCCGTTATTCGCTTCCGGTAGCGTCACGGCCGTTCGTCAGCGCTCGTCTAGGCACATGGTAAGCCGAGTGGATGACGCCGCGATGCCGACGGTTTTGCACTCTCGATTCGCGGGCGAGTTTCCGAGCATCGTTTCCATTCGCGCGCCGGCGCCCGTGGCTGTGCTCGATCCAACACAGACTCCTGATAAATCTCGGACGCGATATCTCCCTCTTCCACAAGACGTCGCTGTGCCATTGAACACTGTGCACATTGACGTCGAATCTCTAAACGTTCGCGTCTTGCCTGGTTTGTTCTGGTCAGAAACATCACCCGTGACGCCCGGACACGCCGATTCAGTTGCAACCGATGCCTTTGGAACATCAACAGGCTTAGAACTTTCAGCGAAGACGACGACCACGAGAATCGACACTTTTGCAGCGAACAGCGGTGTCACGGCACACCGTCTCGCGTGCTCTGTGAAAGACATCACCTGCGTAGATATAACGCCCGGCGCGACGTGGCCATTCGTCTTGCAGTACGATGCCATGTTTGGTGAACGGGCCTCACAAAGTGACACGTTCACGTTTGACATTACGGCCGTGCGCCCAGACGCGGACGCGTCAAGCGATGTTGAGTATGTGGTCAAGGTGTCGATGTTGCCCATGCACGTCAAGCTCGATCAGCGAGTATTGCGACTTCTCCTGAGCGTGTTTCGCGACTCCACAGAGCTATCACGAGTTGTGATTGCGCCCCGAGACAACACCGGCGACGCGTCTGACGCGATGTACTTTCAAAAGATCCAAGTCGACCAGCTCTCGCTTCGGTTTGACTACTGCGGCCGACACGTCGACATCGACGCCTTGCGTTCGGGTAACCTCCTTGAAGCGCTCAATTTGATTCCATGGGATGGCTTACGGCTCGACATACAGCCCGTACGTATCAGTGGCATCCTTGGCACCGGTGTGGCCATCGAACGCGTCGCACGAGCGTGGCTTGATGATGTGTCGAGTACGCAAGCTCATAAATTCCTGACGAGCGTCAAACCAATCAAATCAGCGGCGAACATTGGTAGGAACGCCATGAAAGTGATTTCGAAACCGCTCGAGTTTCGAAATAGGCGTGGCGGGGCCGTAGGTGGTCTCGCTATCGGCGTCGCGTCTTTGATCAAGGCGGTGTCGCTCGAGGCGATGGAACTGGGCGCGTTTGCTGCCGGGCAATCTGCGGCGTTGCTCGCCGCCGCGGAATACATGATGCAAGTCGACGTCGACGCCGATGTCAATGCCGAGGAGCAACCTGAATCATTCGCGTTGCCACTGCGCGACGATGGGCCGGAACCAACTACCGTGCTCGAAGGCTTGTCTCTCGCATCCAAGGATGTCTGGCGAGGCGCTCGGCGCGCCGCGAAAGCTGTCATCGTCAACCCGTACCGCGAATACGCCACCGGATCGGCATCCAAGTCTACCGCCGCTATGCACGCCATCAAGGCTGCACCATTTGCCACAATCGCCGGCGCCAAGGGCGTCACCAAAGCCATCGATCACGCGCTCACGGGGGCGAAAAACGCCCTTCGAGAGCCCTCTCGACATCCGGCGCCGACGACATCTGGCGCCGACGACTTCTAGTGCCATCCAGCGACCTGCACCGCACGGTGAGCACTCACACTCGCACGTATACAGATTTAAATAGCGCTGTACGAACATGATTTGTATTGTCATCATTATTGTTTATCACAGCGCGATGACATTTATATATTTATGCTGACGTCGCTCGGCTGAACTTTTTCGCTTATTCGACAGAGGTTAAAAACCACAAGGTTATCCACAGAAACCTTACTCTTCCGCGCCTCGCCGCGCGCGACCGCCGCGCTCGCCCAGCGTTACGCACGCGCACACAATGTTCGCGAGCGCGCTCACGCCTTCGACGGTGCGTCCGACGGCGCCGACGACGCGAACATCGGTGCGGACGACGTCATCGACCCGCGTCATCGCAACGCCCGCACCTCGCACGTCTACGACGTCGCGCGGGCGCGCGAGCGCGGTTGCGCCTCTCGCAGCGCTCGCCAAGCAGCCGCCTGCGTCGAACGATGGGGTCTGGGACCCGCTCGGTCTCGCCCGTCGCGGAGGTGGGGTGCTCGAGAACGAGGGCGAGGATTGGTTTGCAAAGACTTTCGCGGCGAACGCTCGAACGCCGACGACGCGGGCGATGGGCACGCGCTCGTCCCCTGGCGACGGTGGGAACATGGGTGATTTTTTCTCTGGGAAACTTCCGGGGAAAATCGCGACGGTGTTTGCGTTGCTCGTGGTGTCGCGCGTGGGGACTTATATTCCGATCAGCGGCGTCGACCGGGCGGCGTTTGCGGAATCGCTCGCGGGCGGTGGCGGCATGATGGGATACGTCGACACGCTCACGGGTGGAAGTATTTCCAAGCTTGGGATATTTTCTCTCGGGATTGTTCCGTACATCAACTCGAGCATTATCTTTCAGTTGCTCGGGAGCGTGTTTCCAGAGTTCAAAAAGTTGCAAAAGGAGGAGGGCGAGTCGGGACGACGACAGTTTCAACAGTATCAAAGGTGCGTTTAGTATTCTTTTGTGTGCGATGTGTATTGTACGAATAGCAGTGATGTGACCTTTAGGTCTCGTTCGATTGAGCTTTGACGCGCTACGGCGCGGCGACGGCGTGAAACAAATACGGAAACTGAGCTATTCACGATGGCGAGCGCTCGCCTACGCTCGCGCACGCGACGAGACGGGGAGACTGACTATTTGGATTTCCCTTCGATCGATGATTAGATATGGTGCACTTGGGTTCGCCATCGTCCAAGCCGTCGGGCAGTGCTTGTACGTGCGCCCGTTTGTTGAGGATTTCACGCCGATGTGGTTGTTTGAGCAAAGTTGCGTGCTCACCGCGGGGGCGATGATTTTAATGTACATTGGGGAAGTTTTGAACGAACTCAAGCTTGGAAACGGGACGTCACTTTTGATTTTCACAAACATCGTCAGCGCGTTGCCGTCTTCAATCGGCCAAACAGTGTCTTTGGCTACCGAAAAGGGCGACGCTACCGTTCTTCCTGTATTCTTTGGCGCCTTCGCGCTCACCACTCTGGGCATTGTGTACGTGCAAGAAGCTGAACGTAAGATTCCGATGCAATATAGCACTCGATTCAACGCCGGTGGTCTAGCGAAATCGTCCTACTTGCCGTTCAAGGTGAACAGCGCTGGGGTCATGCCGATTATTTTCGCATCCTCTTTGCTCGCTTTGCCGGCGACGTTGACTCGGTTCACCGACAACGGCGCAGTCATGGGCGTGGCCAAGTTCCTCAGCCCTGGTGGCGGTGCTGGGTATGTCCCGGTGAACGTGGCGATGATTTGCTTCTTCAACTACTTTTACACTTTCCTGCAATTAGAACCAAAGGATGTCGCGGACCAGTTGAAGCGTCAAGGTGCATCCATTCCAGGCGTTCGCCCGGGCGCGGCGACGCGCGACTACATCACCCGCTGCTTAGAACGCTTGTCGTTGCTCGGCAGCGTTTTCTTGGGTCTCCTCGCCTTGACCCCGGGAGCGGTTGAGAACATCACTGGCTTGACCACGTTCCGTGGTTTTGCCGGTACGTCGCTTCTCATTCTCGTCGGTGTAGCCACGGATTCAGCGCGGAAGATTCGCTCTGAGCTCGTGATGCAGTCGTACGACACGTCCATCGATGACTTTTACTCTTCGAAGCCGAAGAAATAATGGCGTTGATAGGAGAGAGGAGACACGCACTGTAGTAGCTTAGCAACAAGACAACAATGTTTTAATTAAAATGAACAATGAAACTATTATGTTTATCGGCCGCGTCCTCCGAAACGCCCACCGCCGCCACGTCCTCCAAAACGCCCTCCGCCACCTCGCCCGCCTCGGCCTCCCGACGATCCGTAGCCGCCTCGCCCGCCTGGCGAGCCATAGCCGCCACCTCGACCACCGAAGCGTCCTCCCATATTGCCACCGCGCCCACCGCCGCGGCCACTTCCACCACCTCCACCGCCCATATCCGGGCGTTGAGACAACGTCGGCAACTCTTCGCACGCTTCAATAGTAATGCCCGTCTTACCCGCCGACGCCTCTTCGGATTGGGCGGTAAATTTGTCCACGAGCTCGGATGGCACGTCGAACACCGCAGACATGTTATCTTCACTCAAAGTCAATCGGCGAAGTTGCAAGTCGCTTTCGTCCATGCGCTGACGCAAAAAGTTCCAGACATACGTCGGCGTTCTAATTTGCACGTCGCCCGCCTTGAATATCATCGTCGTCTGTCCGGAATGCGAGGTGAGAAGCGAACGTTGACGCAATTCGCCATGTCCGGCAAGCTTTGCGATTGCCATCGCGAGCACTTCCACGGGATCCCGGCCTTCTTCGCTGTCACTATCCTCGCCTTCGAGCAAGTCCCGGGCGACATCCATGAAGAGCTTCGCCGCGCCCTTGTGCACTTTGCGGATTTGCTCACCTGCTATCTTACCCGCCGCCTTGGCCATCTCGGCCGGCTGCGGAGGACCGATGCGGATGAATTTGAATCCACCCTTGCGTTCGATGTTTGGCACAGCCCACTCCGAACGTGGAGTACAGAGCGTTACGGAGATTCCTGTGGCTCCCGCGCGCCCGGTTCGTCCCGAACGGTGAATGTACGTCTCCGCATCCTTTGGTGGTTCGCACTGAATCACGAGCTCGACGCCGGAAATGTCCAAACCGCGAGCCGCGACATCAGTGGCAACTAATACTTGGAATTTGTTCTCGCGGAACAAGCTCAAGACGACTTCGCGCTGGCTTTGATTCACGTCGCCGTGCAAAGCCTTGGCACCCTTTGGAATTTCCTTTTGCAAATTGTCGCACAATTCACCGCAGTCGCGCTTTGTGTCGCAAAACACGATAGTGCGACCGCCACCTGGAGCCTTTGATCGAATAACATCGCACACCAGATCGACTCTGTCGCTCCATTGACACGGTAACAACATGTGCTGTACGGCGCCGCTCGCCTTTTGCTTTTCGTCTCCGACCAAATCAACCGTGGCGTAATCAGACTTTAAGAACCTCTTGGCGATATCCTTCACCCACGACGGCAGCGTCGCGGAGAACAACAACGTCTGTACATCACCAGAACTCTTCAAAATCAATTCCACGTCGTCAACGAACCCCATATTCAACATTTCATCCGCCTCATCGAGCACGCGAAATTGCAAATTATCCATCACCAACGTCTTGCGCTCCAAATGATCCTTCATTCGTCCCGGAGTTCCAATGACAATATCCACCCCACCGCGCAACCCCATCTCTTGTTCGCGATATGGCGCCCCACCGTACACGCACAGCGCCTTAAATCCAAACGCACGCCCGATCCATTCAAAATCCGCGTACACTTGCTTGGCCAACTCCCGCGTCGGCGCCAACACCACGCACATCGGCCGCCGTCCTTGCACCCGTCGCCCATTCGCTGGCATCGGCGACACGCGGTTCATCTTTTCAATTATCGGTAATACAAACGCCAACGTCTTCCCACATCCCGTTCGCGCCCGTCCGACGACATCCTTACCGCCGAGCGCGATTTCCAGCGTCTCGGCTTGAATCTTAAACAACGCATCGAACCCTTTCGCGCGCAGCGTCGACTTGATGGCGTCACTCAGCGCGAAATTATCCAGCGCCAGTGGATTCGGCGCGTCATCTTCCATCGCCTGCGCCTCCTCGCCGTCGTCGTCCGATCGCGCGGGCGTCACGGAGGCGTCTCGCGCGTCGTGCGCCGCCACCGCCGCCGCCGCCGCGGTCTCGCGGCTGCGCTTTTTCGTGGATGACTTGCCGACCGCGGGCTCGGGCTTGAGCTTAGCATCCTTCTTGTCCTTCTTGTCTTTTTTAGGTTTGGGATCCTTGTCTTTTTTGCTCCCCATGGCGTCGGCGTCGGTGTGTGCGGCGACGGGGCGCGATGTGTGGCGCTTTTTCGTGTGGGATTTTTTGGGACACTTTTTTGGACGAGACGGCGCGCGTGGGTGTGAAGTGTGGTAGTTACGTATTATACTTGTACAGATAGAATACATGTTCGCGCGTAAGTAAGTTTTTGATGCTGCGCTCGAGGGCGATGGCGATTACGGCGATGCGAGAACGAAGGCGTCCGCGCGGAGCGTCGGGACGACGTGAAACGTGGGAAATTCCACGACAACCTTACCACGCAACGCCTGCGCGAGCGTTTGATGGAGCGAGACCGCGTGCCAGCGTTTGGCGTTCGCCGGGGTGTCGAATTGTTCGAGGAGCGCGACGTACGTCGACGCACTCGCGTTGTCGGCGTTCTCACCGTCGTTTGTGGTTTTGTCTTCGTCCGCATCCGTAGGCTTGAACGTCGCGACGGTTGCTTTGTCCTCCGTCTCAATCGTCAGCGCCTTGACGTGTGCGGCGTAGACATCCGCGAGCGTGACGTTCTCGCTCACTTTATCATCCACACGCACGACGCGCGCGTCACCGACGTGGAACGCCCACTCGCACCGCCAAAACAACTCGTCCCGCTTGCGATGATGCGTCGTCGTGTTCAACCGCCGGCGCGCCATGCCGTTCGCCATGAATCGCACCTCCACCCCACGCTCGGCGCATTTCGCCCCGAGCGCATCCAACGCGCGTCGCGCGTGATGCGCATCGTTCCCACGACCTCGTCCGCGTCCGCCGCGTCCGCCGCGTCCGCCGCGCCCGCCGCCGTTCTCTCGCGCGCCTTCGCCGCCGTCGACGCTAGTCTCCCCAAACGTCGGTTTCCACCGCTTCGCCCGCTCGCCCGTCGCCCCAGCGTCTTCTAAAAACCTATAATCTCTCACGACATCACCGTCGGTAAAGTCGCGAATGTCTATGAACCCCACGCGCGCGCGTTTTCCGTCGCATTCGTGCGCCGCCTTGTGCCGGTTGACGCACGCCAAGCTACACGATTTCCTCGCGCACGCCGGACACGTGTACTTGGCCGCCACCGCCCCGCACGCGTCGCACGCGCTCGATGCCGCGCGAACGCCCTCGCATCGCGCGTCGCACGCGCGTGCGTCGTCACGCGCCGCCATGGTGGCGAGCGGATGAATGGCGCCTCCACATCGCGTCGCTTGGCATCGATTCATCGCATGAACGCCGACGACGGCTCGCTCATCGCCGTCATCGCGGACGAGGACACGGTGACGGGGTTCTTACTCGCGGGCGTCGGACACGTGGACGAGCGTCAGCGGTCGAATTACGTCATCGTGAGCGATAAAACGAGCGAGGGTGAGATCGCCGAGGCGTTCAAGGATTTCACGACGAGAGAGGACATCGCCGTGGTGCTCATCACGCAGGTGGTACGTCGCGTTGGGTGGGAGATATCTGTGTGCGCGCGCGCGTGTGTTTGATGGCGTTGTGTGCGCGCGTTCGAGTTGGTCGCGAGGAAAGCGAAGACTGACCCTGGAGCTCGCGCGTCGACGTCGCAGGTCGCGGACCGCGTGCGGTACTTGCTCGACGCGCACACGGCGGCGATTCCGAGCGTGTTGGAGATTCCGGATAAGGAGAACCCGTATGATCCTTCAAAAGATAGTGTGCTGTCGCGCGTGCAGCATTTGTTAGGTGGCGAGAGTTGAGTGGTGAAGGCAGGCGAACGGTTGCGCGGGCGGGCAACCGAGACGTCGACATCGAGTAGCAGAGTGAGGATTGCGCGCGAGTGTATGCGGCGTGCGTGTACGTGTACTAAGAATTAGAATGAAATTGACGCATTAATATTGCACAGTCGTGCGTCACCTCGTGCTAGAACGATTGATGACGCGTGGACTCTCCTAAAATCCCTAAACGCCCGCGCGAGCGCGGCGCGCTTACGCCTTGATGACGACTTCCTTCTCAGCAATGCGCTCGTACACTTCGCGCACCTTGAGGCCAACCATGGTTTGGAAGAAACCAGTACCGTTGTTGGAGCCCGGACCGTTTTGGTACTTGAGCATTTGCTGGGTGATTTCACCGTAGAACTTGGTCGACGTGTTGGACAAGTGGGACTCGACGTAGATGAGCTCTTCGAGCTTGTCGAACTGGCCATCCATTTCGAGAACGGTGACTTCCTTGCCGTAGAAGGTGTCCGGGCCGTAGAAGAACTTGATGCCCGGGTAAGAGCACGTCAACTTGCGGCCGCACGGGATCCAGGAGATGGTGGAGCCTTCGTCGAACAAGTACGGGGCGTCAAAGTTTTGCACGCCCTCCTTCATGATCATGCGCACGCGCAAAATCTTACCCTCGTTGTCATCCGGGATGAGTTGCGTAGGGAGGACTTGGATGATAACATCGGCAAACTCCTTTTGCGGGTCAACAAACGCATCGAAATCCGGCTTACGGGCTTCAATGGATGCCTTGATGGACTCGAGAGAGTGACCGCGTTCAGCCATGTCGCGTTGAATCTTCCACGCGAACTTCACGTCGTCGGAGATGTCCAAGTAAATCTTGAAGTCGAACATTTCGCGAACGCGAGCGTCGGCGAACGGGTGAAGACCTTCAAGGATGAGCACTTCCGGGGATTCAATGCGCTCAGCCGGATCGAACACACCGGTGACGTGGTTGTAAATCGGCTTATCCACAGACTTGCCCTCCTTGAGCGCCTTGACTTGGTCGTACATCAAGTCTGCACGGAACACGAAAGGGACGTCAGGTTAGTATCGCGTGGACATTTTCAACACACAGCGCATCGCGCCAGACGTCACGCGACGATGATATGCATACACACACAACACACGACGATGGTTCTATCCACACTACGCTCGCCGCACGTGGACATCGACCCCCGACTCGACGTCTCCGCGCGCGCTTATCCACGCCCTCTTATCCACAACGCGATCCGCGCCGCGAACTCATCGTCCCGATTGCATCGTCGTCTCACGCATCGTCACACCTACCAAAGTTTTGCTCCTTCAAGTTAAGCGCAGTCAACCCAGATTCCTTGCGTCCTTGACGATCATTCAAGTGATAATCGTCGAGGCACAACACCGTGGTGGTGTCCGAAATCAACGTGTTCGAGTCCGGGTTGCCACCCTCGGGCGGCGTCGCCTTGCCTCCGAACAAGCTCGTCATGCGGCGCATGAACGTGGACTTGCCGCATCCAGAATCCGCGGCGAGACCGATGACGACCGGACCTTCGCGCGCGCACGTCGTCTTGACGTTCGCGCGAACGGCGGTGCGCGTCGATGCGCTGCGCGCGGCGATGCGCGTGGACAACGCGCGGCGTTGGCTCAAGTGCGTGGACGTGGCGGACACGGCGGACATCGTGGTCGTCGTGGATGCGTGACGTGCGGGGTGAGGGTGTATAAAAATACGATGGACGTGTGGCGATCGAGATCGATCGTCGCGGTGTGTCGCGCGCGACGCGGCGCGGCGTCGCGAGGGGCGTATCGCCCGATCGGGGGATCGCGATCGCGATCGGGCGTGTTGGGGTCATCGGATGTCCGAACCCTCTGCGGCGGGCGGGGGAGGGGGGTATTTCGCCAATCACGACCAGGGCATCGACTCGAACGAAGCCTCTCGAGTGGTCGGGGTTCGAGGGTGGCGACGGTCGCGGGCGGCGGGTGGCGGGTGGCGTGCGCGTGTGCGCAAACAGTACGGCGCAGTACACGGGTGGCCACGCGCGCGCGAGGCGCGTCCCGGCGGGATGGGCGACGATGGGTGGATGGGCGGGCGTCGCGCGCGGGCGCGCGCGGATAAGTATTACAAGATTTTTAAAGAGGGCGTGCATACGACACGATAGCGCGCGTCGCTGCGACCTAGATGCTGCGTGTTGCGCTAATTTAGATTTATGACGTGGATTGTGCGTGCGTGCGAGCGTGTGGCGCGGATTGAGTCGTTCACGCGCCGACGTCGGCGAAGAACGCCTTCATGGCGTCGGAGCTCGCCGTCGGACAATCGTCGTGCGGGCAGTGACCACCGAGCACGGGGACGTACTTGGCGTTGGGTTTGATTTCCAAAATGCGCTGCGCCTTGGTTGGGGTCATCCACGGGTCTTTCTCGCCCCACAAGAGCATGAGCGGGCCTGTCCAGTCCCGGAGCAAGTCGCTCGGTTTAATTTTCGTTCTCGAGCCGGCGAGGGAGAGTTGATAGAACGTTCCGATCGCACCAGGGTCTTGCGCGGCGAGATCGATGGATTTGACCAAATCGTCGTCGACGTCGAACTCGTACACCTGTTGTAAGATGGTTTTGATGCGCACCTTGGTAAAGTAGAAGATGCCCGTCGCCGTGACGCGACCAAACGCTTCACGCAGCTTATCCATGATGGTATCGCCACCCTGGTCCTCAGCGTTACCCACAGCCTGTTGCGCCAACGTTTTCTTCTCAGGCCCAGGTGCGGCGTCGGGCTCGAAATTACCCGCGCTGTTGACCAAGATTAAGCCTTTACACGAGTCAGGCGCGGTGCTCGCGGCGTACAACGCCGCCAACGCGCCAATTGAATTCCCAGCGATAAACGTCTTATCCTCCGCAGTCGCCCCGGCGACTTCGCGCGAAAAGTCAATCACTTGTTGCCCCCACAACTCCATGGAATATTCTTCCTCAACTTTCGGAGACCAACCATAGCCTAACATGCATAACGCGTACACGCGATATCCCGCGCGCGCCAACGCGGGAATAGTGTACCTCCAATGATACGAATGCGCCCCAAATCCGTGCACCAAAGTCACAATCGGCCCATCGTTATTTTCGCCAGCAGAAATATAGTTACATTCATACCCTCGCCACGTCCATCGCTTCCAACCTTCAACCTGAAGCTTGACGCGTTCGGCGCCGCTCTCATCCATCTCGAGCTGCAAACCTTCAAAGTTAATCACCTCCGCCGGCGAACGCACCGCCGACGCCTCGCGCGCGATACAATCACCCCGTCGCGCGCGCACACACCACCCTCCACCGTCTCTCCCGCGAGCATCGCCCGCTAACACCCCACGACACGCCGACGAGCTATATTTAGCACCCACGCTCGCCATCGCGCGCGCGCGCCCCGCCCCGCGTCCTCGCGCCGCCGCCGCCGCCGCCGTCGACGCCGTCGACGACGCGCACGGCGTCAACGCATGCACCATCGCGTGTTCGCCGCCTCGAGCGATCGCGTGCGACCGAATGCGCGCGTCCAAGTGTCGGTTCTCAGCGCGCGGTGGTGACGTGGGCGCCTCATTGGTGACTCGCGAACACACGAGCTCCAACGCGATTGTGCGCCGCGCGTGTCGCCGTACGGTGGTCAGTCGTCGCACGAACGCGCACACGAGAGTCATGTCTTCATCGTTCGCGCCCGTGGCGCGCACCAGCGCGTTTGCGCGCGGATGCGCGTCGTTAAAGGCGTCGTCGTCGTCGCGCGTCAAGGCGAAAACCTGTGCCCACGTGGCATCCGTGCGCCGCGGTGCGGTGCGCACGCGCGCGGGTTTGGTGCAAAAGATGAACGCGGAGGAGCTCGAGATCGCAATGGCGAATCGTGATCGACCGATGGTGATTGATTTCTACGCCACGTGGTGCGGGCCGTGCGTGTTGATGTCGGCGGAGTTGGAAAAGGTGCAAGCGCAGCTCGGGGACAAGGTGCTGTGCGTGAAGGTGGATACGGATGAGGAGACGGATTTGGCGACGCAGTTACAGATTCAAGGATTGCCTACGTTGGTATTCGTTTCTCCGGATATGTCCAAGCCGGCGTTGCGCACGGAAGGGATGTTGCCCGCGGAGACGGTGGTGAGCGTCATCGAGAATGAATTGTCGTGAGCTCGACGCTCGCATGAAATGCTCGAACGCGGCGGCAGCGGCAGCGGCAGCGGCAACGGCAGCGGCGACGATTGGAGCACATATCGGCAAGAGATACTTCGTTAGGCGATAATGCAATACTACTTAAAGTTCACAGTTTTTACTACACGCGGCTGTGCGCAATAAAATCGAACGTGGACATCGCGCACGAGTAGAGATATTCATAACATAAAGCACTATGCATGTCATATGTGTGACGTATGCGTTACCATCCGTAGCGCTTTCTATTCGTCGCTCGCGTAGCGTTTGCCTTGAACCCAGCCTCTAAAATTTGTTTTTCATTCGCCTTGGCTTCGTGTAACAACGACGTGATTTGATGCTTGTTTCTCGCCGTCGAGCTCGCGCGCGTGGCTTGGACGTGCTGGAACATGCCATCCGTCTCAAGCACGGGCGCAGTCTTACCATGACCGGGACGCTTGCGCAAATCAGCCGCGCTGAGCGTGGTTATCTTGATTTCTCGCCCGTGGCGTTCGTACTCTGCCTTCGCCGCCGCCGCGAGCGCTTGGTCAACGAACGAGCCTTGAGCCGCGCCTTCATTCGCAGGCATGGTAGCACCATCGCCGTTTTCATCATCATCATACGCATCCGCATCGTACGCGTACGCTGCGTTTGGATTGACGTATTCGCCGTCGTCGCCGACGGCGTACATAGCCGCGGCGTGCGGTCCCGCCTCTTCCTCTTCCTCCTCTTCTTGGTCGTCGTACTCGTTCGCCTCGGCGTTGACGCGCGATCCAAACCCACCAGTACCTAAATCAAGCATCGCTCCGCCTCCCCCGAGCGCACCGGCGCCGAGCGCACCTCCGCCCCCGAGCGCGGCGCGCTTTGGCTTGGGCAACGCCGACGTCAAGCTCGCCCCTGAACCGCCAGCTGTCTGCGCCGTTTTCCGTCGCTTGGATGCCATGATGGCATCGCTATCGCTATCGCTATCGTCGTCCAATGCACGCGCGAGCGCGGGCGCGGGAATGGTCACCACGCGTCGCGCCGCTGGTGGGAGCTTTGAGAAGGTTACGTCTGACGCCCGCGCCGCCGGCGCCTTTGACGGCATAGATGGTGGCGCGCGCGACGCCGCAGGTTCGGGTGCAGGTACAGTGTCCGCGCCCGGGCCATCGTCATCGCTAGAGGACCCGTAGGCGTCGAGACCGAGCATGGTTGCGCGCGCGACAAAAAGTGAGGCACCGCGTTCGTTGCCGTTGCGGCTGTAGCATCTTTAATGAACAAATTCTACTAGTCTAGTCACGCGCGCGCACCGTATGCCGTTACTCGCAAGTCACGCTGGACACCATCCCGAACGACGATCTCGAACAGCTCTTCACTTCTAATAATTCAATGTCAAAGACTTCCCACTGCTTGGCGCTGAAAAACGTCGCCGGTCCCGTGGGCGGCCCGAGCTCTGGAGGCACAATTATTCGTCGTCTCCCACCCGGTTGCATATCCTTCAACCCGAGCTCAAACCCAGGAATCATACCATTAATCCCAAGCCGCGTGGACGCCGGTGCACCGCGTCTGTACGTGCTATCAATCGTCCCACCGTTTTCGTTGTAAGCCACGTAGTTGAACGTGCACTCTTGGTTATCGCTCGGCTTCGGCCCCGTACCGATCTCATAGTCCTTTACGATGAGCCCATCATCGCGCACGGTGTAATCGTTACCATGAATCACGCGCACATCGTACCCTTCGCGAATGAACGCCGGGAAATCAGCCGGAGCATTGTTGTACGTCTTGATGCGCGTGTTATTCAACAACTGCTTCGTGTCCACCGCCGTGGAGCTTTCCGTGACGCGCGGCGCGGGTGCTTGCGGCGTATACGTCGGCTCCGGCACCGCCTCGGGCGCCACGACGTCATCAATCACCGGAACGACGTCGTCGTCGACAGACGCGGGCGGCGCCGGCGTCGGTTCCGCGGGAGCCGCGACGTCCGGCGTCGAAGCCTTCAACTTATCCAATACTCGCCCGCCATCGTTGCGCGCGAACGGGTCATCGTCGAACGCCGACGCGAGCGAGGCGCGTGGCGCACCCATGGCGAGCGTCACGGACGCCCCGAGCGCGCCGAGCGCGTGGCGGCGCGACGCGAGCGGCGCGCGACACGTCTTCAGGGCTTCACCGGCATCGATGGCAACGTCATCAATCGCTTCAAAGGTGTCGTTCGTGCCCGCGCCCGCGCGCGATGCGACGCGATGCGACGCGGTGCGCATGCGGACGGGCGCAGGTGCCGTGGTGGGGCGTGCCGTCGTCGTCATTGCCGTCGACATCATGATGTTGATGATCAATGAACGATGTTGACGCGAGCGCTGGAGTGGCGCAACGCCAGAGCGAGCCGCTGCGGTCATGGACGCCGGTGCCGCCGCCGCGCCCGCGGCGAGCGAGCGCGAGCGCGCCATTCTCCGCGCGCTTCCGCGCGCGTTCGCGTCGTCGTCGCCCGCGGTCGTCGCCGCGCTCGTGGAGGATGTGTTTATCGATGGCGACTACGAGGCTACGGAAGGTCACGAGGAAGAATGCGACGAAGGCGCGCGCGGGCTGGGCGCGCGCGTGGATTGGCGCGCGTTTGCGAATGCTTTAGCTTCGTCGTCGTCGTCTGTGCGTGAGCACGCGGCGATTGAGCGCGCGGTGGCGCGTGGACGCGCTCGAGCGCTTCGCGCGGCGTACGCCGACGTTCCGCAACCGTCTTGGGCTCCAGGCGTCGATGAGCGTGCGTTCGCCACGCTTGGGGATGATTTAGTGACGTGCGAGAAGTGTTTTCGCCCGGTGATGACGGATGCGTTGGAGGCGCACGCGCGATGGCGGTGTGATGGGGGCGTCGCGCGACGCGGTCGGGACGTATCGACAAGCTGCGGAAAGAAGAGACCTTGGACAGCGACGAAGACGACGACGTCGAATGGTGATCACGTGAAGAGCAAAGTCACGAACGCCGCACCCGCGGGTGCGGGGAGCTTGAAGATGCAGAAACTGTCCAAAAAGAAGACGCAGCACCAGACGGAAAGCGTTCGGGCGCCGCCGACGCCACTCGCCTCGCGCGTCGATGTACGCGCTGCACGCCGTGCGAACGATGCACTCGTATTTGAAATCATGTACAACGCCCCGCTTCCGTCATCGACGGCGTGTGCTGGCGCTGCGAAGGCGCCGACGGCGAAGCAAAAGGTCCCAAAGACGGCGTCGTAACCGTAAATCGAGCGCACGCTCGATGTATCGGAAGAGAGCCGTGTATCGCAACATGCGTGACGCGATACGCACATAGAATGCATTGACAAATAGCACCACATGTAAATTATGATAGTCGAAATCGTAGGATGTGAACGTATCATCGTCATTGTCGTCTCGAGCCGTGCCGGTACAAAGCCGAGCCGAGCGTCAACTGTCGGGCCTCATACCGAGCCGAGCGATATGTCTACGCGACTACTGTCCATGCGCCGCCGAGCGTTCGCGCTCATCGCCCTCGCGTGTTTCGTATTCGTCACCATCCTCTCCGCCGGCGTCGTTGCCGACCGCAAGAGCGACGACGGGTTCGATGTGATTCACGATGATGACTTGCGCGAACCCGAACTAGAGTCAGAGCCCGCACCCGAGTTCTTCTTTATTTACCTCATGCGCGATCCCGAGAGAACGGATGCGAAAGCGAAAGAAATTAGCTCGGCTTGGACGACGATGATGCGCTCGGCGGGTCAAGGGGCGGAGCTCTTTGCGATCGACGCGACGATGTTCGCGTGTCGCGCCGCGAGAAAGTACGTCAACGAGTATGTAGAGTTCTTCCTAGACCAGCCCGAGACGCATTACGTCGATATTAACGGTCAGAAGATTTATAGAAAGGGTACGGAGGATGCACCGCAAGCGGCGACGTCGGCGAAGAAGGATGCAGAACTGAAGAATAAACGCATAGACGCCAAGCTCAAACAGCGCAAGGCGAAAAAAGCCGCAAAATTGAAAAAGAAACGCGCAAAGACGGGAGAGTTGTAATAAAGAATATCATAATATGTACACATGGATCAGCTACTTGAACAATCCTGCGATGAGCGGGTTCGTGAAGAGCCCGTGCGGATCGATCATTTTGCGCGCGACGTTGAACTCCTTCACCGGGAAGTGTTGGTGGATTTTCTCCCGCTGCTTTTTCAGACGCTCTGGATCGGTTTCGAGCTCGATCTTCGCCCAGTGCGTGCGGAGTTCGTATTTATCCCCGAGTTCATCGAACTCTTTCGCACCGTACGCCTTGAATGCATTCGTAATCGCGTCACGTTCGGCTTGAACGTCGGTTGGAAGATACATAATGATGCCGACCCACGAATGAAGCGAATTCGGCGTTCCCGCGGCCGGAGACATGGGTGACGAGCTACCGCTCGTCCAGCGCTGTTCGATCGGCGCATGCGCGGGAATTTGATGTTTCACGATCATCTCGCGAAGTTCCCGCATGAACTGCAAGTCGGCACGAAGAGGCGCGGCTTCTGGGCGCTCGCGCTCTAAATCGCCGGCTGGGAAAGCAACTTCGAGCACGTGCTGTTGCCCACCGCAATCGAAACCTAAAATCTGATCGCTCCAGTCGACGCGCATACCCGAGCTTCTTTTCCAGAACTCCGCTTCGGCAGCATTAACTCGCTTGACGTGCTCAACGTCTAACGGGTTCACCTTGAGTAGTTCGTCTCGAAGTTGACCAAAGTTCATGTCCGCCGGATCGACATTCGGGGCAACCTCCTTGAGTAAGCGAATCAAGGGCTCGACGCGGCGCTTTTCTGCCATGCCGCTTCGTATGCGCGGCTCGCGTTCGCCCGGCTTCAAAGGATTGCTCGCCACGACGACCACAGTCTCTGTATGCGGAATCCACATGTAGCGAATGTGCTGATATTCGCGCAACCAAATCTCGTGCTTCTTCTCAATCTCTTCAGGCGTCGCCGTCCAAGTATATTCAACTAATTTATGCGCATCGACGCACTGAATCGTAAGCTCGCTCACCACTCCTAATGCGCCGACGCCACATTTCGCAAGTTTGAACATGTCTGGCTCACTTTCGGCGCTCAGCCTCAAGCCGTCTCCTCCACGCGGCGTAATAATCTTCATTTCCACCACCGTCTCGTCCACGGGTGGAATCGCCGCACCCGTGCCGTGTGCACCTACTTGCGTAAACCCACCCATTTGCTGCTCGCGAATGCTCGCATAGTTTTGCAGCGTCAATCCATACGGACGTAAGTGCTCCACGACTTCACGCACCCGAGCGCCCGCTTGAAGTCTCACCTGCTTCTTCTCCACATCCACCTCTAACACTTTGTCGAGTAATCCCATACTCAGCATACCTCGCTTCTCAAACGCCACACCGTTAGGGCTCAGCGCGCTTCCTACAGGGCGCAGTTTGGAAAACCGCCCGCTCTGCACGATGCGTCTGAGCTCTTCCTCCGTCTCAGGTGCGAACACCTTCTCACATTCCACCCGTTTCGTGCCGCTCCAGTTCTCTACGGTAGAGGACTCACTCGTAAACGTACCGTCGTCCACGCCATCTACAAATTGCGCGCGCGCGACGTACAAAGTTGCCGCACCGAACGCCACGGCGCGAAGTCGCTGACTCCAGCTCCACGGCTCTCGACCAGCGCGCGCGCCACCCGCGCCACCCATGCCGCCGCCGCCGCCGCGCGCACCCGCCACTTGCGTCGCGTTACGCCCACCGAGCACGGCGTACGGCTTCGAGCTCGCCTGTGCGGCGAACGCGCGCGCGGCGCCCGAGACGCTCACGAGTGCGTCTCGCGCCACCGCGCCTCGCGCCACCGTCGCGACCGCCGCCGCGTGCTCCCAATGCGCGGGCGCGCGCGCCGCGATGCGCGTCGACGTCACTGTCGTCACCGTCGTCGCCGCCGCCGCCGCCGCCGTCGTCACCGCGCGCATGGTGCTCGCGTCGACGTCTCGCGCGCGCATCGGTATCCAAAAAGTACAAAAAGCGCCTCGTCCGCGTCCGCATTGTTCGACGCGATTCACGCGCGCCATGGGCGGCGCACCATCGAAAGACGCGAACGATGCCGCGGCGCCGGTCGCGAGCGCGACGAGCGACGCGATCGAGCCTACGGTCGCGAGTGCGGTCGTTCCGGAAGTTGCGCACGAGGAGAAACCTGAAGAGAAGACCTCAACGACGACGCCTGACGTTGCGAACGATGCTGCGTCGACGGTGGGCGTCGAGGCGGCGACGAGCGCGATGGCGGACGTTGCGACTAGTGTACCGGATGCGGCGGACGCCGCAGCGAGCGCGGTACGCGATCCGAGTGGGGAGAAGTTTTCAATCACGACGGCGATCAATTACGCGAACGGCGCTCCGCACATGGGACACGCGTATGAGAGCGTTTCTACGGATGTTCTCGCCAGATATCACCGTGCGTATGGACGTGATGTGTGGTTTCAAACTGGTAGCGACGAGCACGGACAGAAGATTGCTGAGGCAGCGGAGGAGAAGGGGATGGCGCCGTTGGAGTTTGTCGACGGCCACGTTGCGGCGTTCGAGGCGTTGAATAAGCAATTAGATGTTACGAACGACATTTACAATCGTACGACGAGCGAAGTGCATAAAAAAGCATGCCGTGAGTTGTTTAGACGATCGAGAGATAATGGAGACATTTACTTGGACACATACGAAGGCTGGTATAACGTGAGAGAAGAAACCTTTGTGACGGAGAGCGAAGCGCAAGCAAGTGATTACAAGGATCCTGTGAGCGGAAAGGATTTGAAGAAGATGAAGGAAGAAAGCTATTTTTTTAAGCAAAGCCGCTACCAGACACAGTTGATCGACCATATCAAGAAGAACCCAGAGTTTATTCAACCAATGTCGCGTCGCAATGAGATTTTAGCTCGCTTGGAAAATGACGAACTTCGTGATTTATCTGTTTCGCGAACGACGTTTGACTGGGGTATCCCCGTGCCAGACGCCCCGAAGCACGTCATGTACGTATGGTTTGACGCGTTGACGAACTATTTGACTGGTACGGGTTGGCCGGATGAAAACGCCGCAAAGAAGGACATGTGGCCCGCGAGCGTGCACATCATCGGTAAAGACATCATCTGGTTCCACTGCGTTATTTGGCCGTGCATGTTATGGAGTGCCGGGTTGCCTCTCCCGAAGACGGTATTTGGTCACGGCTTTGTCACCGCCGAAGATGGTCAAAAGATGAGCAAATCCATTGGCAACGTCGTTGATCCGGTGCAGGTTCTCAAGAAGTTTTCAAGTGATACATTTAGATATTACCTCATGCGGTGTGGTATTTACGGTTCAGACGTACCGTTCAGCGAACCATCCATGACGGCTATCCATAATGCCGATTTGGCGGACGTGCTCGGCAACTTGGTGCACCGCGTGACCAACTTGTGCAAGAAGAACTGCAATGGAGTCGTTCCCGACTGCGCCGCGGAAAAGGTTTTCGATGTCGATGCGCTTCGCACACAGAGCGAAACCGCGATGGCACGGTTTGGCATTCAGCAAGCTTGCGAGCTCGCCATCGGGGCGGCCAAGGACACGAATAAGTACCTGACTGATGCCGCACCATGGGCCGTCAAGGGCGAAGGCGCTGAGGAACGCAAGGCAGTCATCATTCGGAGTACGATTGAGGCGGTATACATCGCCATGCACTTCTTGCAGCCGTATATTCCCCAGGCGTCCGAAGTGGTTTTTAACAAGCTCGGCATGGCGCCGGTAAAGATTTGGCAACTCAAGCAATTTGGTGAAAACGTACCAGTCGGTACGTCAATCGCCATTGGTGACGTTCTGTTCGCAAAATTCGAAGCTGAAAAGATCGAAGCGAAGAAAAAAGCACCCGCGCCAAAACCTGTTCCGGCGAACGCCCCAGTTGACGTCTCGCGTCTCAATCTCAAGGTCGGCACAGTGTTGAGCGTTAAGCGCCATCCCGACGCCGAATCCTTGTACGTCGAAGAGATTGACCTTGGCGAGGACACTCCGCGCCAAGTAGTCAGTGGTTTGGTCAAGCACTTGACTGAGGAAGAATTCACGGGTGCCCGTGTCGTCTGCGTGACGAACATGAAGCCATCAAAGATGCGTGGTGTTGAATCCGCCGCCATGGTTCTTTGCGGCACCAACGCAGAAGGCAAAACTGAACTCGTCATCCCGCCCACCGGCACCGCCAACGGCGCGAAAATCACCGTCGAAGGCTTCATCGGTGACGCAGATGACGTGCTCAATCCTAGAAAGAAAGTGTTCGAAACCGTCAGCGTTGACTTTACCATCTCTGCTGAAGGCGTCGCGCTGTACAAAGACGTCCCCTTTGCAGCCGCCGAAGGTCCGTGTACGTTACCCACCATCCGCGATGGTATCATCAAGTAACCATCGTCGGATATTCACACGCATCTAGTATTATTTCGCTCGGCATTCTTTAATAAGACGCTTCGATCAATCATTCATGAAAACCACTGGCGTTGCGGCCCGCTTTATCCACTTCACCCCGCAATGACCGCAGAACTCGCCTCGCGAGACGCCGCAAACGCGCAAACTTTCCAAACACGATGCGTGCGATGATATCGCCGACGTGCCCATCGGCGGTTCCGTCGACGTCTGCGCCGCCGCGCCGCGCGTCGCGAACGGTGACGTCACGCCGAAGCGCAGCTTGGCGGTCCCGCGCCGTCGCGCTCGACCCATTCGCGGACCCCGCGCCGCCGCGCGAGGACTTGCCCGACAGCGATTGGTGCGAGCGCGTTGTCGTTGGCCGTGGGAGTAAACATTCTGATCACGAAGGCGATACGCTCGTGGTGCGCGCGTTTACTCGAGAGGATGTCCCAGACGTCGCGACGTTGTTGCTCGGGAGCGGCATGAGTGGATTCCCGACCGAACGTCGGACGTTAGAGGTATATTTAGCGGGTGCCATCGGGGCGTTTCCATTTGGGACGTATTTGGTCGGTGTTTTGAACGGTGAAGTCGTCGCAACGGTTGGAGTGAGCTTTAACGCGGATACGAGACGAAAGTTCACTACGTTGGCCCCGCCCGTGGATGAGGCGTATTTGAGCGACTTGACAGTGTTAGAGGAGCGACGTGGCGGTGGATTAGGCGTTGCCATGCTGCGCGGCGCAGAGGCGTTTGCACGGGCGATGAAGTCGGACGAGATGTGGCTTCACGTGGCGTTGAAGAAGCCCAAGGTGTGCGCATTGTATGCAGACAACGGATATAGCGTTGCAGGTATTGATCCTGGGTTGTTCGGCTGGCGCGGGCGTTTGCTCATGCGGCGTAAAATGTTCGAATGACAACACAGTAGTTTAGTTAGTTCACCGTGGTGTGCCCTGCATGAGCACGTAGCGTCGCGGTTAGTAGTGTTAATTTGAAGCGTACGTCATCGTTGTGACAACCTCTGCACATTTTACGCGTGCTTTGCCCGCCACGCGCGTAAGCTCGCTTCTTCGAACGCGATTTCTTCGTTTCTTGCCCGAGTTTTGGCTTTTCGTACGCGCTCGCCTCCGGTAAAGTCGAACTGGCGCATGGTGTGGCCATTGATATTTCGATTTGGAGCGCAGAGAAACGCGTTCAATTTCTCAGAGGACGGATCCTCTGTCAAATCTTTGAGCGCGTCATCGTGCTCGACCCAAACACCGGCATAATCACGAGTCCATCCATGTTTCCGCTGCGCGTGCGTAGCGGGTGGCAAGTCAAAAAAAGTATCATCCTCTTTGGACGAGCTCATGGCCAGCGCAGTTTGAAGCATCGGGTGTGCAACAGTCGTCGCTTCTACGCAAACAATACATTGCAAAGATGGCTAATAGAACATAAACTATGGAGTTGGCATGACATCGCGCGCAAACACTTCGAGTCCACGAAGTCCGTAAATGCGTGCGTGAATCACGCCGTCACCCCGCTCACTACTTTTTTCAACGCGCACCCAGCCGCCGAGACCAGACACGGAGAGGTCGACCAAGCCACCGGTAATACCTGGTGGCGGCACAAAATCCACCTCATTTACCAAACGCAACGCCGCCTGCTCTTGCCCGGGAATCGTCGCTGGTACGTCTGACGTTTTCATAACGTCCACGCGAAGAGTTTTTGGACCGTAGAAAGAAAAAGCCGTGTTCGGAGGACAGGCGAGAATGTCAATGCGAAGAAACGAACCCCAACACAGCGAATACCCTTGAAATGAATCAAATCCGGGCGGTTCTGCGCATTCGGGTTTTTTGGGCACGAACTTCTTCAACGTATTTCCGAGACGCATGATTGACAAATCCTCGGGTCCGAGCAGCGAATTCAGTCGATGGTGCAAGAACACGCCCGGGGTGTCGAAGAGCACGCCCTTGCCTTCAAACGCCTTGAGCGGAATGACCCCGAGTGTAGTGCCAGGCATGGCGCTCGCCACAGGTAATCGCTTTGCCGGGGCGAAGTAGTTCCCGGCGGATCGAAGTTCATCCATTGCAGCACGAATGAATGTGCTTTTACCGACGTTTGCCGCGCCCATGACATAGACGTCCCGGCCGTTGCGTTCGCGCATCATTTGCAACACGGCGTCTCGCATCCCAAAACCCTTCTTCGAACTAACCAATGCGACGCCAGCGAGCGTCAGCCGTCGCGCTGCGGATTCGTCTTCCACCCATCGCAATAAATCGTCGTAATTCGTCTCTGGACTTAATAAATCAACCTTGGTGACGACCAACAAAATTGGGTTCCCGCCCACGACGTCTCGCACCTTTTTCAAGAAACTCCCATGAAAATCCGTGACATCCACCACCTTGACAACCAACGTCTTGCGCTCGCGAATCTCTTTCAACGAATCTCGCAATTGTTTCGGCGTTATCAACCCAGGTGCGGCTTTGATCCCTCCTTGGCCCTCCACGGCGTTGACAAACCGTCCGTTGCTCAACGCCGCGCACCGCGCGCACAACATTCCATTAAACTGCCTATGCACCACCGCCTTCGTTTGGTACTCATTCGGATCGACGTACCCGGCGATGGATTCATCTATAATCTGTAATTGTACCCCGCACCCATAGCAATTCCCCTGCGACACGAAAGCAACGAAAGCACCGCGAGCGTCAGTCCAGCCGTCGCAAACCTCAACCACCCGCGCGAGAATGCCTCGACGTCCTCGTCCACCGTCGCGCGCTCGAATCCTTACCCGCTCGCGACGAACATCTTTAGGTGCCGATGCGCTTTCGCCCGGTCTGTACGATAACACCTCGGAACCGTCGTCGGCGTCGGCGTCGTCATACGCGAACGCGCGCGCGCACGCTTTTCGTCGTCGCCGCCGGTCGACGCCCGTCGACGCGCGCCGATGCGCCAGCGACGGCATCGCCGCGGACGACGACGCTGACGGTGCGAATGCCGCCGCGCGATGCGTCGGCATCGCGGACGAGCGCGCACAAAGGCGCGTGAGCATGACGCTGCGCGCGCGACGGAGAGTGGCGTCACATTCGCGCGCGTCAGCATTCAACACATTCGCGCGCGATGGCGATCGCGAGGGCGACAGCGGTGACGACGGCGACGCAGCGCGTGTGGGATGCGCCGCGCGCGCGTCCGGCGCACGCACCGACGCTCGGCGCGTCTGTGGTCGCCGCGACGGCGACGATGGCCATGGCCATGGCGCCCATGAGCGCGGCAGCCACGGCGCAGATGTACGTCGGCGCCGGCGACTCGGCGTTCTTGGAGCGAGAGTACGTGGATTTGAAGTACGCTGGGGTGATGGATGTCGTGCCGGGGACGATGGATGGCAAGCGTGGGGTGGAGGTGACGTACGAGGATAGTAGGTTGGATTACGCCACGCTCATGCGCGTGTATTGGCGACACGCTGAGCCGACGCAGACGAATGGGCAATTTGGTGATATTGGGGATGCGTACGCTCCGGTGATTTATGTATCGAACGCGAGTGAACGCGCAGTCGCGGTCGATGCGCAGAAGAATTTAGAGACGAGTGGGATTTTTGGCGATAAGCCGTGCGTGATACCGGTGGTTGACGGGCCGCCGAAGACGTTCGAGCCCGATGCAGAGAGCGAACGTAACGCGTTCAAGACTAACCCGAAGGCTTATGAAAAAGCCAACGCTAAACGTGAGCAGCGATTCAAAGAGTTATGGGGATACGTGCAGTTTTGCAAAGACCGGGTGTGCGGATACGTTCGATTCGCTCCAAAGTGCACGTCGACGTGCTTGAAAGTGTTCCCGGAGTATCTAGAGAGAAACTCGGGCGTGCCTACACTTGACGGCCCTGGTGTGAAAATTACCAAAAAGTAAAGCTAGCGTGTAAATGATCATGAGTAGCGAATCTCGCGGTTCAGTTATTTACAACTTTCTCTAAAAAGTGAAGTCTCTAGTAGTGTAATGCGCGTGTTTATTTGACGGTCAAGTTTTGCTTGATCGTCATTTTATCACCTAAGCTTAGCGCGATACCTTGTTGCTTACTTCGGATTCTGAAGTTACCAGTGATCACGCCTTCTGTGTTCTCAATTGAAACATTCACCAGGGCGTCTTCGCCAAACACTGACTTAGCATACAAGTTCGCAGCGAGGAAACCACAGTCGCCATCGAGCGCACTTGACGGAGTGAGACACTTCATATTCGTGCTAGCCACGATATGGTCCAAGAATTTACGAACGTCGGTGAAATTCGTGTTCACCGCAACCTTGTTCTCCCACTCAAACTCTGCCCACATGCTACGGAACGCAGAGTCGCTGCACGTCGCCGGTTGAATGTAATCCATAATATCGATATGCACGTCGTTCAACACAACTACGTTCCGGTCGGAACGCGCGCTCTCGTACACGATGTTACCGAAAATCACCCCAGTCTCCGTAGAGCTCACTTTGATGCTCGCGCGCATGTTGTGCGATGCGTACGGAGCCAACGCAAACGGTTGCGGACGCTCAACCAATTTCAAGTCACCCATGGTTGAAAGCTCAAGAGTGACGTTCGCCAGCGGCTCTTCGGTTCTGTTAATCATTGTCACATCCATGGTGATATCGTACTGATGCACCGTGACGTAAGCCTCGGCGTACACGCTGTCGCTAAAACCAGTAAGCTGCATCACGCGATCGAGCGTCTTGCCGTCTGACTTCACAGAGTCCATGAAACCAGTTGCGCGCGCCAAATCAGTAGCCACGGCGTCTTCAATTTCAAGTTGAGACATGCCCTTGCGCGATTTCAAGTGATGGAAATCAATCAAGTCATCAGCCTGAGACGTAGGTGTGGTGTCGTTACTTTTCGCCGCCGCGGCCTCACGTCGGAGCTTCTCTTCAATCATCTTTGCGAAAGACACGCCGCATGCGCTCAACCATACGTCCATATCCGTCTCTTCGGGCGCTCTGAGTACGCTGAAACACAACTCAAGGCGCGACTTGGAGTCTCTGTCCATCTTGATCTCCAAATTGTCGCTCATGCCGAGCCGCAACATACTCACGATGTACAACATGCACTCCGCTTGCGTCGCGTTCTTAGCAACTTGTTCCGCACCACTACATTGCATGAATCGCAATGCAAGCTTAGTCAGCGTACTTGCAATCACCGCAGCCAAGAAAGAATCACCAGCAAGCAACAGTGAGCGCAAGTTTGGCGCTGTGGTCTGCACGGCATACGATCCAGTCACTGGCGCAGCCTGGCTAGCATATGTCCCATCGGCCAACACAGCTGGTCTTGCAGTTTGCTCGCGCACTTCCTCATTGGTATCATCAGCGTCCGCATCATTTGAAGGAACTAACGGTGCAGGGCCAAGGCTGGAACGCAACACTTCGAGCGCAGCTTCGACTTCCTCTTGCGTAGTACTAAACTCACCGATTATCCAAAGCGCCGTGCAACACACTCTGCTAGTGCGAATATTGGCAAACAAATCCAACAAATGTTCAACAATACCAGCCCGAAGCGCCTTGTTGGTGAACGCAATCTCTCTGACAAAGTATGCGACATCAGCCGCGCTCGCGCTATTCGTGTCGCTCAAGAAATCCATAAGCAAGAAGATCACGGTACTCGCAACTTCAGGGAACTTGAGTGCGCATCTGTGAATGGCATGCACAAGCATCTGTCTGTACTCTCCAGTCTCAGAAGTATTTTCGCTCTGAGATTTGATGACTTCAGTTTTCAACATGCCAGTAACGCCATCGATGTTTCTCGGGGTAATCAAATCGAGCACTAAATCGATCGTCTTGCGCTTGATATCAATATTCGGCGACGCCACAGCGCGCAAAATATCCATGACCATTTCTTGAAGCAACTCGGTGTTATCCTTCTTTAACTCAATCAAGCGATCAAGCACGATGAGCTTGACGTTGTTGTCGCTTTGGTTCACCAAGAGTTGGCAGTAGCAGTTTGCCGCCGCCTTGATCGCAGTGGGTGCGTTGGAAAGCGCCACGAGTGTGTTTGCGCACTCGTAAACCACGCTTGCATTATTCGTGCCGAGTAGCATCAGTATAACTTTGATGTACTTGCCCTTTTGGGTCGGGTCTGAGCGGCACACCTTGCGAATCAAGTCGAGTACGACGGTTTGCAAGATATCGCCCCACGTAGCCACAGCTTCGAGGTTCTGCATCAAATAGTTAACCGCGCGGTCTTGCGCATGCGTGTACAACATCAAGAACGCATTACGTCGCGTACCCAAGTCATTTTCACCAGACATCAGGAAAGACTCAATGATTTCCGGCGCATCTGGGATCAGGTGCTCACCCCCTGGTAGGTTGTAAATTTTATTGATCGCCATCACCGCGTTTCTTCTCACGTACGAATGCCTGTGCTCCAAGTTTTGCACGATGGACGGAATCAACGGTTCGAGCAAATCATGCTCGGTGATTCTACACAAGAACCGGAGCGTGCACCCGCGCAAAAACTCATTCGGGTGTTGCAAGTTGTTGCGCAAGTTTTGGCACAACAAAATCATCTCAGGTAAAATCTTTCCATCGCTTCCGCACTTTTCAATCATCTCCATATACAAAAGCAATAACTTTTGCACCGTGTGATCTTCGCTTGGCAACACGTAGCGCACGATGGTGATGAACACTTGCGGGATCTGCTCGCCGCTCAGCAAGAGCGAAATGACCTTCTTCATGGCTTCCGCTTTCTCCTCCGCGTTCCCCGCCTCGAGCGCTTCCTTGAGCTCCACCGCCGAAGTCGCGCGGTCGAAATGCACGAGCATCGAACACCCGCGTTCGACCACCTGATTCACGGTCGTCATGGTGTCAAATCACGCGCAACCAAGCCCACCGGCGCGCGCGATCACCGATGCGCGCGCGTCTTCCGACGAGATCTCCCGACGTTCAACGGTCACCTGACACGCACAACTCGCGCGCAAACCGCACAAATATGTCGTGCGATATCGTCTCCGATGTTCCCGCGCGTCTGTCGCGCGTGTGCCACCTCGCGTGGGCGCCACTGTCGCGATCGCGCGCGCAAATCCCAGTGTTCCGTTAGGCCTAAACCGTGACGCCACTAATGTAAGAACTCGAGCCGAGAACCGGGCACCGCTGGATTTTGAATGCGCGCGCCGCACACCGCGACGCGCGCGACTTTCGCACGGTTCACACGCGCGCGCGCACGCGCGTGATACGGGTTTCACGCGTGACACACGCGACGCGCGGCAACGGGCGATCAATCGGCGCGCGAGAGACGTCAATCAATCACCATGGACAACGTGTTGCAATATGTGAATCAAATGAACCGGCCGTTGAACGCGACGAACGTGGGCGACGCGCTCGGGTCTCAAGGCGTGAAGAAGGGTTTGGCACAAAAGTATCTCGAGACGTTGGCTGAGAAAGGCAAGTTGTGCGTGAAGGAGGCGGGGAAGCAAAAGGTGTATTACCCAACGCAGGAGGAGGAGGCGCTCGACGCCGACGCGTTGGCGGCGGTGCACGCGCAGACGCGCGAGGTTAATGAGGAGCTTGGGGCGTTAAATACTGAGATCGTAAAGTTGCAAACGACGTTGCGGTCGTTGAAGAGCGTGCAGAGCGTGGATGAGATGAAGAAAGAACTGAAAGCGTTCTCCGCGTCCAACGCCGCGTTGCGCGCGCGATTAGAGCCTTTGCGTGATTCTGAAGCTAAAGGCGACGCGATCACTGAAGTCGAGCGCGTCAAGATTGAAGATGCATTTATGAAGGCTATGGAAGTGTGGCTTGATCGCCGTCGGAAGTTCAACAACCTCTTTGATTGCGTGCTCGAGGGAACGGGAGAGCCTAAAAAGAAGCTTTGGGGATCTTTGGGATTTGAAAGCGAGAGTGATGCGGGTATTGATTACGAGAAATTCCGCAAGATTTATGATGACTTGAAGAAGCAGCGCTTAGCCACCGCGTTCGCAAAGCGCCGTAAGCAAGTATGAGCACAGTGTGCCCCCGCGCTCGCGCGCTGTACGAGTAGATTTCACCTGACAGATGCATAGACGACCATAGATTTGAAACACGGATTTGATTATATTACGACATTCGACTAAATTTGTAAGCACGTCCTGACTACGGGCATTTCTTACTAATCAAGCTCGCACCGTGTTCCTCGTATTCTTGCTTGGACATCCACAACTGTTGGAAAGAGCCTAAAGAGGCGAGGATGGAACCACCGATCCACGTCGCAAAACGCCGCTCCACACTATTCATGCTCGCTATAACCTTGGTTCGCACGTTTTGCGGCGCATGATCAAACAACGCTCCTTCGACGCGTTCACGCATCGAAGTGAACATACTACTACCTCCGGACAACGCTAAGTTACCCCATAAATCCTTACGCACATCGACATCTGAGTTGTTGATGCACTCCAATACTAACTCTTGAATGCTCTTCAACTTCGTATCGCCGTCGATTCCGGGCACCATGATGTTCATTTCCTTGAGTAATTCAGGCTGGAACAACAACTCAGGGATTTGAAAACGTTCAACGCCGACTTCGACGGTGTTACCATCCGGAAGTTCATACGCCACCAAAGGGACGTTTTTATGTTCTGCAGAGTTGAACGTGTGGTCATTCAATCGGCACACGGATTCTTTGAGATCCGCCGCGATTTCACGTTTTTTGAACAACGTGTATGACCCAGTAGTTTTCGGATGACTCACGTTTTTGACGTCAAACTGTCCGTTGCCCTTGACCTTTTTCGTAAACGAGTATGATGGTCGAACGTCAACCTTTTGTTTTTCTAAGTACTTCAACACCACATCCGTCAACGCATCACCGCCGAGCGCTGAGCGCACGACAGACTTTTGCAAAGCGAAGCCTTCGTGTACGGCAGACACTGTCGTCTGCTTCCCACCCATGTCGATCACTAAACTCGTCGCCTTGCCCACCGCGAATGAGCTCAACACTGGGTTCTTCGCCAAAAACAACGCGGGCGGCGCGTGCTTTTCAAACATAATCTCCACCATCTTCTCCCGAACTGCATCGGTAGTGTGCACGGGTTCGCTGAGCAACATCGGGTGTTCATCCGTCTGAATCGTCAACCGCTTTTTGAATGCATACTCCCAAATTGCCTCCACCGCGTCCCAGTCCTGAATCAATCCATTCTCCCCGAACGGCGACTCCACCTCCATTCCATCTCGACGGAACCCCATGTTGTCCACGTAATAATCCTTCGTCTTTGAAGAATTCTTCCCTCCATCACTCGTATCCATGTCATTCCCGCTCTTCGCCGTCGTCCCGACCGAGCTCGGAAACACGCACTGCGGCGTGTCCTGCCCGGCGTAGCCCGCCTTCACGGAGTGCGACCCGAGGTCGAGCACGATCGCGCTCACTTCATCACCACCGTACATCGCGTCACGTTACCCTTCCCGTCGACAATGCGTGTGCGCTCTAATGCGTCTCGTATGCACGCACAACCACGCGTCGTGCGACGTGAAATTCCAAACACCGAATTGGTTGATCGCCCGACGCCCGACGACGACGTTGGGTGGTTTAGGAATCGCGCGCACGGTGGTGCGTGACGTGCGATGTGCCGTGTACGTTCGATTCGCGCGCGTATGTACGCGCGGACGTTGACGCGCGAGGGAATGCCGCCGCCGCGTGTGCGGATGGGTGATCTTTTTCAACCAGAATTGACGATGAGGGTTCCGAGGACGCTCGACAAACGCGGTCAACCATGGACGGACGGACGACGACGACGACGACGATGAGATGTAGATGTAATATATGGCATTATAAAGAAAACACACGTCACGCACGCGCGGTCACACGTACGCGCGCGACGCGCAAAGCTAATCCAAAACGCGCCCGACGTACTCCGCGCGTTTCGTCTCCCTTCGATGTCCCGCGTTCGCGACCGACTTACTTGGTCGAATCCTTGAGGTACGCGATGAGATCCGCGCGGTCTTCGGGCTTTTTCAAACCAGCGAAAACCATCTTCGTGCCCGGAATGTACTTTTTCGGGTTCAACAAGTAGTCGTACAACGTCTCTTCGTTCCACGTCACGCCCTTGTTCTTATTCGCCGCCGAGTAGGAGAAACCCTCCGTGGTCCCGGACACGCGACCGAACAACCCACCGAGGTTAGGGCCCTGTGCGATGCGACCGCGCACGCGTGAGCGATGCGAAACATATTCGTCAGTGCGCGTTCGCGAATGCAATACCCACGTCGACACATGCGAGAGAGCGCTATCGCTCGCGCGCGCGTCGGATATCCGCGACAGCCAGCCAGACGCCCCGCGCGCGCCGAGCTCACCCCGCCACCGTCACCCTCGCACCGAACGCGCCTCTCACGACGCCGCGACGCGCACGAAAACCATCGTACCTGCTTATGTCCACCACCCTTCTCAGCCACGTGGCATTGCGCGCACTTGGTTTTGAAAATCTTAGCGCCTGTGGTCGCGATCACGATGACGCATCGAGACGCGTGCGTGGTTAGTCGCGCTCTGACGCGGCGCACGCATCCATCGCATCCAGTGCGCGGCGCGCTCGGGCGCGCGATGGTCGTCGTCGTCGTCTCTCGTGCGTACCTTTCGCGGCGTCCCCGGCGGGGGCTTCGGCAAACGAACTCATCGTCGGCGCTGGCGGTGGTGTGACGTCGAACGCCGTCGAGTGTCGCGGGCACATGTTGACACATTGACCAATCATCATTCCATGGGCGACGAGTGTCGTCGACAGTCGACGACGCGACGAGCCGCGCGAGCGTGCGTTCGACGCGCCATGGCGGGCGGCGTCGATAACACCGCGCGGCGCAAGTGGGACAAGGCGGAGTTCGCCGCCAAAGCCGCCGCGCGCGAGGCGAAGGAGAAAGAGGAGGAGGAGAAGAAATCGCACGGTGGGTCGAATCGCGCGCGCGGGATGGTCGTGATTCGCGAGGATTTGCGCATGGATAACATCATCGCGAGAGATTATAAGCGAGATTTGTTAAGTCGCGTGGGGACGAAGCAGATTGTGAATACGGAGACCGGGGCCGGGATGGGGTTTCAGTGCAAGGAGACTGGGGTGGTGCTGCACGACTCGGCGGCGTATTTGGACCACATCAACGGGAAGAAGCAAATGAAAGCGCGCGGGTTATCGATGCGCGTTGAACGGTCAACGGTGGAGCAAGTGAAGGCAAAGTTTGAGCAGGTGAAGAAGCGCAAGGCGGAGGAAGCGAAGAATGGAGGACCGGTAGATTACGGGCAACGTTTAGCCATCGCGGCGGCGGACGACGAGGACGCGCGAGAACGGAAGAAAGCCAAGGAAAAGGCGAAGAAGGAGGCAAAGAAAAAGGCAGAAGAGGATGCGATGGCGGCGTTAAACGATGGCATAGATCCTGATATGGCGGCGATGATGGGATTCTCAGGATTCGGTAAATAGAAATGAGTTGATAATACTGTATATTCGTTTGTGTACACTACTCCTTCGACGTCGCTAAAGCCCGCTACGGTCGTCACATTGGGTCCTAAGCTCTCCTATCATACGCTGCAGTTCACGTGGGTTATCCGTTAACACTCCATCGACACCGTACGCGAGCACGGCGCGCATCCGCTCGGCGTCGTTCACCGTCCACACGTGCGTCTTCAATTTGTGTCGAGCGGCTCCTCGCATGAGTGCCGACGAGAGCATCTCTGATTGCACAGCCAACACCTCCGCTCGGCGTACGCGGCGTTGCGAGATCACATCCATCCCGGCGGCGCGCACGGCGGCGGAGAAATTAGCGACTGTGTACCCGACGCGTCGCGCGCCCAAATTTTGCACCTCTCTAATGGTTTCGTCATCCTTGCCCCAAAATAAACATTCGTCGCACCCAAGCTCGCGCGTGACGTCTAATACTGCTTTTGCTAACCCTTTTCGCCCCAGTGGTGGGTTCTCTTTGAAATCTATCGTAATTTGTGTCATCCCTCGGCCAACGACCAGGCGTAAAGCTTCACGAAACGTCAACGCGCGCTGTCCCGCGTCTTCGACGTCTTCGTTAAACATCATGAGCTCGTCCAACGTCAACTCGCCGACATCCGCGATGCGCCCAAGCGTAAACGACCGCACATCGCGCGCATGCATGGCGACGAGTGCACCATCTCGCGTGCGCGCCACATCGATCTCCACGCAGCCGTACGACGCGGACGCCGCGCGTTCGAGCGCCTCTCGCGTATTCGCTCGCTTCCCACTACCTCGCACGACGTCACCACCGTGCGCGCACACCACCGGATTGGCGCGCGCACAAAACCCGCCTACGCCATCGCTCGCGCGCCGTGCGCGCGAGAAAAGCGCCACGAGCACCAAGACGATGCCACACATCAACCACACATCCGCGCGCCACGACACATCCAACGCCACCGTACCGCGCGCACGTCGCCTGCCGAGCCACCCAGCGCGGTGCTGCGCGCGGGACTTCCCTTGCGTATCCTCCCACGCGCGCACGAACGCATCGTGCCGCGCATCGCGCGCGGTGCGCCGCATTCTCGCGAGTCGCGACAGAAAAGTGCGAAAACACCAACCGACACACCCCTCGCGACGTCATAAACCCATGCTCAGGCACGCGTCGCGCCGCGCGACGTCGCTCGCGCGCGACGCGCAGGCGTGGAAAAATATGTTCGCAACGCCTGCGCACGCGCGCGCGCACGGCGGGCACGCGCACGCGCACGGCGGCGAGGATGGGGCGTCAACGTGCTGCGACGGTGACGTCGACCGCGAGCCTCGCTTCACGCGCACGCATGAGGTGGTCACGCGCACGCATACGCACGGCGAAGCGTCGATGTTTGCCGTGGGGATCGCTGGGCGTGGGTTTGATTTGATGGGCGACTGTCGGCGCGTGGAGCCGGTGGCGCAGAGCGGGGCGATGGCGAGACGAGGGGAGACGCTCGTCAAGGCGCACTGGGACGGGTTCTCGCGGTCGGCGAGTGATGAGTTGTATCACGCGACGTGGGCGAATGCGAGCGGTGTGCGTGAGGTGAAAATGCCTTTTGATGGACGCGTCGTGCGATTTAACGTGGAGGCGTTGAAAAATCCATATATGAATGTACGCGGGCCGGATACGTGGTTGGTGGAAATCGCGGCCGCGTCTGACTCTTCGAATACGTTGCTGGATGAAGACGCGTACGAGGTGATGTGCGATCAGGAAGAGGTGGATGAAATGGATGCTGCGAATGCGTCGTATCCGTAATAGTTTTATGCTTGAGTTTAAGCTCGGGCGCGCGTCGACGTGCGTGTTGTTATATTTTATATTTGTCAAACGTCATGGTCGTCTGAGCGTCGGTATTAACAAGTCTGTTTTTGCGCCTTGACGTTGTCTATTTTATCGTCGCCGTCATCGCGTTTGCGTTTTGCGCTATCATCTGCTAGTTGCACCTCGTCGTCGACGATGAGTAATTCGTCGTCGTCGTTTACAGCGGCTGCTGAGGCCGCGCCGTCGGCGTTTTCAGCTGTGACGTCGTCCTCTTTGGCGCGTACTTCTTCGCCGCGTAACAAAAAGCCTTCAGGCTCCTTCTCTTCATCCCACTCTTCACGGTGCGTCACCATGAGTTCGAAATCAAGATTTTGTGAATAATCAGAAATGGACAGAATCGTGCCGTGCACGACACCGCCACTTGGAAGCGCCGTGAGCGCGCGCGCGCCCAAGGCTTCGTATTGCTCGATTTCATCCTCTTCTAATCCGTCGCCTTCTTCGTGAAGAATCGTCGCACCGAACTGAATCGATGGCTCATTCACGCTCAGCTTTTTCTTGAGTACTCGATCGACCAAGTCTCGTTTGGTAAACGTGTTCGTGTCGCATACTAATTCCACTCGCGCGTTGCCGCACACCACGCACTTTGGATTCGCCGCCTCCTTGGCGAGCGGTTGCAACAAACGCCCATTCGACGGGTGTTGCATCACAAAAGTATATCGCGTCTGGTCCATCTTGTTGTGTAAGATTTTGATAGCCTCTAAAGTAATTAAACCTGAAACAATGGCGTTGGTCGTCGCGACGGCGTGAATAATGTTCCCAGCCATGCCTTTCGCATCAAACAAACTTTGCGGCGGAATGCCATAGTTGGCTGAACGCAAGTTACTCACCGCGGTGACGAACTCTACCGCATCGTCATCATCCTTGTCAAACTCTAACACGCTGTTACGATTTAACAATCGCGCAGTGGCACTGACGAATACCTTGGCGCATTGGCTTTGCGTCCATATGATTTGAGGATCGATTAAACCGTGCGCGCGTCGAGCGCTCTTGGCTGACGGATCGCTCTCCGAGAACTCTCCCTCGAGCTCCGCCCCCGCAAGCGTCAGCGCCGTGGGTTTTGTACGATTCTTCCACATATCATCCTTGAGCAGTAACGCCTGAATCTTCGTCCCGAAGACGTACTCGAACACCCGTTTCGCAAAGTCGTGCGAGCTTTCGCCGTCGTTTCGGCGAAACGCTCCGGCTTCCACCGCGTCCTCCTCATCCAAGTCGCTTCCTTTACTCGTATCGCCAAAAAGCTTGCTAAATAATAATTCTTTCGCATATACGATACAATGCACGGGCTTATCTGGCGTGTCGCGCAGCGTACAAATCGGATAACTCTTCGGCGTCGGTTTCTCCGTGCACTCAAAGCACGCGCACGTTCCTCTGGCGTGCACCGTGACCTGCCCAACGTACCCCGTCGTCCCTGACTCCACCAGTGGTACTTCCGCCGCTAAACACAACCGATTCACGTGCCGTCGCGCCTCCAAGTTATCCAATCCATTCAACACCACGTCAAAGCCTTTAAAGTACGTGGCGTCGAAGCGCGACTCCTTCACGTTGGCCTTCATCGCTTCAATCGTCACCCCAGGTCGAAACTTCTCTACCGACTCCTTCGCCACGATAGATTTCGCCATCCCCACGTGTCGCTTACGAAACAGAAACTGCCGATTCAGATTCGACACGTCGATGGTGTCCAAATCAATCGCGGTGATGTTTTGAAATCCACTGCACGCGAGCGTCTTCATGAGCTCACACCCGATGCCGCCCGCACCGATCATCAACACCTTGGCGCGGGCGATGACATCGCGATCGATGTCCATTACGATCGCGTGCGCCGTCGGCGAGTCGTTGCGCGCGCTGGGGGGCGCGTGTGAGGCGCGTGAGCGTCGCGCGCGCGAATATGGGCCACTTTTTGAATGCGCCAGACGCCACACATCGTCGCGCACACCCGCCGCGGCCGAGCTCGACGCCGCGCCAGGCGCCGAAAAACGCGAGATGAAGACTGCGTGAGCGCGCACGTGGCGTGAGCACGGGTGAGACGCGCGCGCGCGAGTGGTGGTGAGGACGAACGCGGAGACGACGCGTGGTGGACGTTGGAGCGCGCGGAGGAGGATTTCGTGCGCCAATGCCGCGAGAGACGCGCGCGCCGCCGCCGCCGCCGCTGGCAGTGCATGCGCGCGTGGCGCCGCCGCCGCCGTGCGCTATGAGCGCGCGCACGTCTCCTGGGCCGCCGGCGGTGGCAGGACGGCCTCCGCCTCCGCCGCGCGGGACCGCCGGGACGCCTCCGCCGCCTCCGCCGCCGGTTGCGAATGTAGGGAAAAAGCCGCCGCCACCACCGCCGCGAGCGCCTCTGAGCGCGCCACCAGAGGCGTTGGTGCAGAAGTCCAAGGCGAAGACGGCGAGCACGAGAGTGGAAACCAAGGCGCAGACGCGCGGGACGGTACGAAAGGCGACGGCGTCGCCCTCGAAGACGAAGGCGAAAGAAGCGCGGAATATCGTGGTAAGGGGTGATGAGGACGTCGCTGGAACGGCGTCACCGGTGCGTAACACGCGGCAGCGAAAGCAGTATAGTGAGACGACGGAGGCGAAGTCGATAGTGAAAAAGGCTGCAAAGGCGGTTGCCTCGCCAAACAAGTCGAACTCGCCAAAGCCTCCTCCGCCGAAACCACCGCCGCCGAGACCGTCAAAGCCTCCGCCGCCGAGACCGCCGAGACCACCAGAAGGCGAGCCGCCGGTCGGATTTATGGAAACGAAGCATCCGCTGAAGAAAAAGCCGTTGCCAAAGCCCGAGTCTTCGGAAGACGAGGACTCAGAAGTCGAAGACGGTGAGTTACCAAGACTCGTGGCGCTGTACATGCCGCCTAGAAACACGGAAGCATCGACAGATGACGAAGAACCTGGCACGCCTCCGTTTGCGAAACCGGCAGCGGACGTAACCGAACATGAACTGACGGGAGGTGGCGAGTTCGATTCGATTGATAACTTGGTTCGGCAACGCGAAGACATCGACGAAACAAACGGATTCAATAACGTCAATTCACCGCACTTCAAAAAGCGTGCAGCAATGTCGAATGTAGTGTCGACGAGCGCACCAGATGAACCAATTTCGAAACTCAGCGATGCATACCTTACTTTGCTCAAAAATCGGAAACTTCCGTTGGTTTTAGATTTGGACCATACGCTGTTGAACAGCGTATTTGTGCCGGAGTTGCGACAGAGCCTATATGCGCTCCAAAACGCGATGAAGTTATTAGATGTAGATGTCGCTCGTGCTGAAAAGTCCGGCAACGCACTGCAACGAAGTGTGTTCCATCTTCCCCATTTGGAGTTGCTGACCAAGCTCAGGCCGGGCGTGAGACGTTTCCTGGAATCGGCGTCGCAACTGTTTGAGCTTCATGTCAACACGATGGGTTCGCCAGCTTATGCCGTCCATATGGTCAATTTACTCGATCCAAACCGTGAATGGATCAAGGGCACTATCAAAGGCCTCGGCGAACTGGAGGATGGCGTGTTAATTGCGCCGACGGAGAAGAGTCTGGATGGACCATTGCGAGAACTAAAAGACGCGTGCTTAATCTTCGACGATACCGCAAGTGTCTGGGCATCGCATCGCAAGAATCTGATCACATGCGAGCGTTATTTGTTTTTCCCGCAAGCACGAAAACAGTTTGGTCTACCAGGAATGTCGTTGCTCGATGTGGGCCAAGACGAAAGTGAGGAAGAAGGCATGCTGGCGACCGCGATGAGGCTGATGAAATCCATACACGAACACTATTTCAAGTGTTACCTCGAGTCGGGGAACAAAACGCCGCCAAAAATTCAGGACATATTGCAGCAACACCGTGAACGTGTGCTCGCTGGCGTGCGAATTGTATTTAGTCGTGTTTTCCCGCTCGATTGCGATCCAAAGCAACATCCACTTTGGATCTTAGCAGAGGATTTCGGTGCTGAATGTTCAACAAAGTTCGACGACAGTACCACACACGTCATAGGCATGACATTGTCTACAGACAAAGTCAAGCAGGCGCGCAAACGTGGTTGTCATTGCGTCACTCCACAGTGGCTTGAGTGTTCCATGTTACTCTGGCGTCGCGCCCAGGAGAGCGTCTTCGCCATCACGCGAGATTAGCACGTAGTAGAGAAAAGAACACGCGCGCACAAGTATATTTCGTTGTTATGTATATTATCCAACAATAGCGTCCTCTTCGCGCCGTACGCGAACGATCCACGCTACTTTGTACACGAGCGCTCGCCTGGCGCGAATGCGCCTCACACGTCGCCATGGCGCAAACCGCATCGAGTCGGTGGACCATCCCGAGCACAACCGTCGCCGTCGTGACCGGCGGTAGTTCGGGCATAGGTTACGCCATCGCGAACGAACTCATTTCGCTCGGTGCCACGGTTGTGATCACCGGTCGCGATAAAGAGAAGGCAGAAGCTGCGTACAACGAACTCGATTGTTTGGATTACTGGGTTGGCGACCTCACCACCGACGCGGACGACTTTGCTCGATATTTGAAATCTCGCATTGAACCCAGGACTGATTTGTGTTATGGCATTCTGGTCAACTGCGCGGGCGTGAACGTGCGCGCGCCTGTGGACGATGCTCGCGAAGATGATTACAGGCGAATCATGGATATAAACGTCGACGCGGCATATAATATGTGTCGAATATTTTCCCAATTAAGTTCTGGTCCACACCAGTGTGTGATTAATGTGTCGAGTTTAGCGGGCGTGCTATCTACGGGTTCAGGTGCGGCGTATGGAATGAGTAAGGCGGCGCTCGTATCGTTGACGAAGACGCTCGCGTGCGAGTGGGCGACGCGAGGCATTCGCGTCAACGCGGTCGCTCCGTGGGTGACGAAAACGCCCATGTTGGCAAACGCCATCGCGGGTGATGTAGAACAGCAGCGCGCGCTCGAGCGTGCAGAGCGCGCCACGCCATTGGGTCGAGCTGCGGAGCCGCGTGAAATCGCCGCCGTCGTGGCGTTTCTCGCGCTTCCCGCCTCCTCGTACGTCACGGGACAAACAATCAACGTTGACGGTGGTATTTCCATCGAGGGCTTTGCCGGACCGTGCGTGAGGCGATAGTAATTTAACGCATCGCATTATTACGTAGTAGTAGTACAAAATGTTACAGCACACCATACCTAGCAGTCCTTCGTCTACGCCGTCGAGCGAATCTCCTCCTTTGCCCCCGCCTCCGCCTCCGCGGGCGTCATGCCCGCCTCTGGAAGCACCACCGGCGCACCTTCAGGCGCCGCAGGTAACGGCTCGTCTTGCAAATAACTCGGCACAGCCCCAGCCAACTCGGTCTCTTCGTCTAGCATGTCCAACTCGAGCGCGTCGAGCTCGTCCAACAAGTCGTCCTCGTCCAAATCGTCTGGCACGTTGTACGACCTCCCGAGCGTGTTCTGTACCTCTTCCCCTAAATCCAACAAATCCGCCATGTCATCATTCAATTTATCAATCTCATTCAAATCAAACGCCGGTGATTTAAATGCCGATTTCAACTCTTTCGACGCGCTTTGCATCGCTCGCACCGTCTCCACCGTCTCCTTGGCTTGCTCGCTCGCAAACGCCACCTGTTCCACGTTAAATCTCTGCCCATACAACTGCTCTCGCTGCTGTTCATACAACTTGCGTTGCTTCAACACCACCAACGCACGTCGTTTCGCCGCATCCTGCCCTGCCCCAGGTCTCGCGCGCTTAATCGCATCCCTATGCGTCGCCAATTCCCGGTCGAGCGCGGTGATTTTCGCATCGAGCGCGTGCGTGCGTTGCTCGAGCCCCGTGGCGGTTTCACTCAGCGTCTTCGCCGGCGCCGCGGGTGCTTTCTTCGCGCCGAACAATCGCTTCATGTCTCACCGCGTCGCCGCGTTCGGTGTTCACGCACGACGCGCGCGCACAGTGCCGCGCCGACCGAACGACCGCACGCCGTTGACGCGACGCGACGGACGCCTAGCCGCGCGTACGTGGGTGTCCATGGGTGCCACGTGGCGAATTAATTGTCCATTCGGTCGGTCGGTCGGACGCACCGACGGACGACCCCCCCTCCATCCCGACCCCCCTTTTTGTGCGGTCGTCTCTAGGCCCATGTACGCGTCATAATATGTGTGTGTGTGTGCGTGTGTGTGCGTGCGTGTGCGTCTGACATCTGCCCATCGCACACGCGTGATGGGCGCACGCACACCTCCAATACGCGACTTTAGTGTCGTCTCGCGCGTCTTATCTCCACCCACCCAATACGCGACGTGCGGTCGCGCGGGTCGTTCGTCGCCCGCGCACGACGCGCGTGCGTCGCGGCAGAACACGACACGACACGACGACGATGTCTACCGTTATGAACATCCAATGCGGGGTCAAGGTGCGCGCGACACGACCGATCGCGTGTGTTCGCGCACGCACGCGTCGTCGCCGGCGCGTTCGAGACGTCGCACACGAGCGCCGATCGCGCGGATGGATTGGCGCCGTAGGGGGCTTGGGCGCGGATGCGTGGATGCGATGGGATTCGCATCACGCGCGCGAGGCGGAGCGTGCGGGCGAGACGCGATCGCGCGATGCGCGCGACGGCGATGGATGTGTGATATTTTTTAACATCGTTTACGCGCGCGTGATGGGATGTGTGTACTAACCGTTGATTCGCATCGTCGTCGATTCGTGCAATCAGGCCACCGCCGTGAGCAAGCGCGCGATCGCCCCGAAGTCTGGCTTCATGGGTGCCCGCGTGTCCTCGGTCTCGAACGGCTCGAAGGTTGAAATGTCCCGCTGGAAGGGTATGGACATGGATATTTCTGATGACCAGCAAGATATCACCCGCGGTCGCGGTATGGTTGACTCCAAGTTCCAAGGCGCCGCGGGCATCGGTGGCACCCACGTACGTCATCGTTTTCGCGTGTCGTTATCCACTTTGGCGTGGGGTGTCTTTCGCGCGCGCGCGCTCAAATGTGTTTAGTATGTCGTGTGTGCGCGTGTGTGCGCGCGTGGTAAAACATGCGTGCATAATAACGCGTTATAAAGCGTGTTTTTGCGTACTGACGAGTGTTGTTTGCGTTGTTTTCAATCGCAGTCTGCCGTGATGTCGTCGACGGATTACTTGTCCGCCGGCCAAAAGAACTACTCCAAGCACGACAACATCACCACGGAGAACTTCTACATTTCTCCGTCTTTCATGGACAAGTGCGTCGTGCACATCGCCAAGAACTACATGAACTTGCCGAAGATTAAGGTGCCGCTCATTCTCGGTGTCTGGGGTGGTAAGGGTCAAGGTAAGACGTTCCAGTCTGACTTGATCTTCAAGAAGCTCGGCATTTCGCCGATCGTCATGTCCGCTGGTGAGCTTGAATCCGGTAACGCCGGTGAGCCGGCCAAGTTGGTGCGTCAACGTTACCGTGAGGCGTCCGACATGGTTAAGAAGGGTAAGATGTCTTGCCTCTTCATTAACGATCTTGACGCCGGTGCCGGTCGTATGGGTGGTACCACGCAATACACCGTCAACAACCAAATGGTTAACGCGACGCTCATGAACATTGCGGACAACCCCACGAACGTTCAGCTCCCGGGCCAATACGAAATCATCGAAATCCCGCGTGTGCCGATCATCGCCACCGGTAACGATTTCTCCACTCTTTACGCGCCTCTTGTGCGTGATGGTCGTATGGACAAGTTCTACTGGTCCCCGACGTTTGAGGACCGTGTCGGCATCGCCCACGGCATCTTCATGGCTGATGGCGTTTCCCGCGAGGACGTCGAGCTCCTCGTCTCCACCTTCGATGGTCAATCCATCGATTTCTTCGGTGCGCTCCGCGCCCGCGTGTACGATGACAAGGTTCGCGATTTCGTCCTTGAAGTCGGCTACGAAGCCATCGGCAAGCGTCTCATCAACCCGCGCAAGGGTGAAGAAATCGTCTTCGACTTGCCGGAAATGAACCTCGAAGTCCTCTTGGCGTACGGTAAGGCTATCGAAAACGAGCAAGAAAACATCAAGCGCATCCAACTTGCCGATGCCTACCTTGATGGTGCCGTGCTCGCCGGTTCCGAAGGTACCGCCAACACCGACAAGTCGCTCAACCAATAAGCGACGCGCTCATGTTGAATGCTTCTTAGCGCCAGCGTAGCGACGCCTTAATAGCTCTGATCAAATGACTGACTGTTGTGTGCGGGATACGACGGATATACATTAAATCTTGGAAATCTTTTCAATACCATCATCGCGATTCAAATTCAATTCCATTTCACACACCATCAACAGATCGCCCACGCGCGCCGCGCGCGCGCGCACGCGGCGTCCTCGTCATCACGAGCGCACTTCACCAATGCCGACCTCACAACGCGCTGTCCGTCGTCGTCACACCGTCCGACGCACCGCACACGCGCGCTCGAACGTACCATGTTTACCCGCGCATTCCCCCCGTCATCCACCGTCGCGCGCGCCGGCGGTAAGTCGTCGACGTCGTCGAATGTGACGCCGCGAGTGGCGCTGCTGGCGCGATCGATGACGCGTTCTCGTGCGAGACCGACGTCGGTGGTGACGCATGCTGCCGCGGTAGATCGTCGTGAAATGTTATTCGCGTCGACGGCGCTGGTTTTGAGCGCGTTCGCGGCGCCGACGGCGCCGCGCGCGAGCGCGGATACGATCGTTAACCCACAACCACTCGAGGCGGGGTGGATGCGTTTCTACGGCGAAGCGACATCGTCTTCCTCCTACGGCGGCTACGGTGGGAATGAGAATAATTTTGACAAGTTTAAGTATTATTTTGATGTGCCGGATAACTTTGAGCGGGATACGGTGAATAAGGTTGAAAAGTCCACGAATGGAACGGATGCGAGGTGGAAATCAAAGGCGAATAAGAGCGAAGTAGTGTACTGCGTGACGTTGGCGGGTTACAAATCCCTCAAGGAAGATCGCGAGGGTATTTTGAGTGATTTAGCTTTGAGTGATTACAACTTGCAAGACGCCATTGTCGGGGCGGATTCTTTGACAGTTTCGGAACGTGACGAAAATGGGCAGACGTACGTCGATTACGTTCTCGTCGGTTTTTTCGGGACGATTTACGTTTCAATCACCGTCTATGCGAGCCGTTTGTACAGCGTGTTCGCTGTCATTCCCGAAGGCTCGAGTGCGGAGGAGATTGAGAAGGGCAAACGTATGACAGGGGCTTTCCGAACGATAAACAATCGCGACGAAGCGGGAGCGGCTGCCGATCTCGAATTCTATGCTCGCTCGTAAGCTAGGCCACCGTCGTTATTTTAGATGATGTATTATTATAAATACGATATCAAACTTATTCAGATAGCGTCTTCCATCGAACGCCGCGCGCGAATCTAACAACTGCAGTGCTTCATGGCGCCATGAAGTTTTCGACGTTACACGCGCTTCATTCAAGCGAAGATTGCAACATTTTTATTTTCTCAGTTGATTGAAAAAACAACTCGGCTATCGAGTGCTTACCAGTAGCCGAGAACCTTCCACCACGGGAAACCGATACCCAAGAAGGTAGCGATGTAGAAGATGGACATACCAAATCCAATCTTCCACCAGGTAGCGAGCGGAACGTAACCCGCGCCAAAGAACGGCGGGGCAGAGCCGATGCCGTAGTGCGTCGTGCAACCCATGACGTTGGAGAGGATGCCGAGCACCAAGGCAGACACGAGCGGGGGAGCACCGCACGCGACGAGAACAGACAAGAACGCAGTGTACATAGCACCAATGTGCGCCGCACCAGATGCGAACAAGTAGTGGGAGTAAAAGTAGATGAGCGTGACGACGACAAACGCCGGTTGCCATGACAAGCCGAGGCCAGAGACAACCTTGACGACACCGGCAGAGAAGGCTGGGATCAAACCATAGGTGTTCAAGTATCCAGCCATGGCAATGAGCGCGGCGAACCACACGAGGGTATCCCAAGCCGGACCTTCAGCGAGGCATTCCTTCCAGGTGATGACGCCGGTGACGAGGAGAATGGTTAAACCATTCAACGCAGCGGCGACGGATCCGATGCCAAACTTAGAGCCGAAGACCCAGAGACCGACAGTCAAAGACAACGCGGCAGCCATGATCTTTTCATCACCAGACATCGGACCGAGCTTGGCGAGTTCTTCTTGCGCCTTTTGCGGAGCTTCAGGGGAATCCTTCACTTCCGGCGGGTACAAGACGTACAAAATGAGCGGCGTCGCGAGGAGGCAGACGAGACCCGGGAGCGCGGCGCCGATGGCCCATTGCGCCCACGAGATGGTGATACCAGTCACAGACGCCGCCAAGTTCACCGACAACGGGTTCGCCGCCATGGCGGTGATGAACATACCAGAAGAGATCGTAGACGTTTGGAACAACGTCGTCATGACGTACGCGCCCATCTTCTTCTCCGTCTTGTTAGCGGGATCGGAGCCGCACGCGACGCACAACGCCTTGGCAAGGGGCAAGAAAATCCCACCCGCGCGAGCCGCCAAAGACGGAATCGCCGGTGCGAGCAACGCTTCGGAGAACACCAAAGAATACGTCAAACCGAGCGTAGACTTGCCAAACATGCTCACGATTTTATACGCGATGCGGTTGCCGAGACCCGTCTTGATGAACCCGCGCGCCAAGAAGAACGCGAGCGCAATCAACCAAGGAATCTCACTCGAGAACGCCGAAAACGCTGCAGAGAATGGTAAGAGACCAGTCGTCATGGCGACGCCCAAACCAATCATCGCCGTCGCACCGAGCGGAAGCGGATTCGTGATGATCCCCACGATCGTCCCCACGAACACCGCGAGCAAGTGCCACGCCTTGGCGCTCACGCCAGCGGGCGCCGGGATGAGCCAGATCAACAACCCAGCGAGCACGGAGTACCCGAGCGGCTTCAACTTGGCGCCCTTCCAGTTCGCCAACGCCCCGCCCTCGGCGCCCGCGCGAACGACGGGCGCCGAAGACGATGCCGATGCGCGCACCACGAGCGCATCCGCGCGCGTCGTCTTCGTCATCGACGCCAACGCCTTAAACTGCGCCGCAGACATCGACTGCGCGCGAGAGACATTTCCTTCGACATCGCGCGCGCCCGAGAACCCCGACGCGGCGTTCGCGCGCGGCGCATCGCGCGCGATCGTCGTCGCCGATCGCTGACGCGGCGCCGAGCGCGGCGCATTCGCGCGCACCGAGCGCGCGGATGCCGACGCGGCGACGGTCAGAGATGACATTCGTGCGCGGGTAAAATGGGGTGAAGGATTAAGTTTTTAAACGTTTTCGTGACCGTAGACGCGGTGCGTGCGACGCGCGTGTGTGTGAGCGCGGCGTCGTGCGCGAGGAGGTTTTCCGTCTAACTGTTTCCCTTATTCGGATCCGCTAGAGGGGGGCGAACCTGGTCGTGATTGGCGGAATTCGTTTTGGGATATGTTGGTGGTGCTCAGCCGCGTCCTCGGTCGTCGAGCACGCATGGGCGCGTGGTTCTATGGTGTATGCGTTGGTATTGCATATTATGTTTGACGGCGCGCGAGGGCGCGCGGGTGAGGCGCGTGCTGGGTGGTTACGCGGGGTCGTCGAGCGAGGCGTCGATTTGACTGAGCTCGACGAACGCGGCTCGCGAGGATCGAGCATGTGGTGATTGGCGTTTGTGATGCTCGGTGTAGGCGAAGAATCCAATGATGGTGAACATGTAGACGATGAAGAGGCCGGTGTAGTAGCGCACAGGGACGCTTTCATCGTGTTCGGAGAGGGCGTCGATGCCGGTGCACACAGTGAGGACGCCGGCGGCGACGGCAAAGTATCCGAGGGATTTGTGCGCCCATTCCCACTGCGTGCGAATTGAGGATTTTTCGGACGCGCTCGCAGCATTCGCGGGGCGGAAGTACCCGTTGATTGGCTGCGCGGCGACGATGAACATGAGCGCGAGACCCCACTTGGTGTGCGCCGAGTCCAAATGCGTCGCTCCTCGCTCGTTAATTTCACCAATCGCCACAAACGCGCTGATGGCTACGAACGCGGTGGCGGCAATCATGAGCCACATGTGCCATTTCAACCACGTACCTGATGGCGGTTGTCCTTCGCCTGGCCGACCGAAGCGCGACCAAGCGACGGCGGCGGGCATAAACATGCCAAACGCGATAAACATCATCACCCCGTGAATGACGAAAACGCGCGCCGAATCATCAGCATCGCTCGAACTTTCATGATGAACATCCGTTGAGTTGTCATGCTTCGGCACATCGGTGGAGTTTGACGTGTCTGAAGGCACCCGCAGCGCCGCGTTGCCTCGCAACGTGATGGATGACGTCATAAACTGCCCGCCTTCGCCGTTCGCGCTCGTCACGCGCACCAACACCTCCTCTGTGGCATCCGTTGGCGAATGCCAAATAAATAAATGTTTCGACGCCCTGAAGCGTGGATTCGCTCGCCGCTCTTCGCTACACTTATCTGCCGTAACCATGGTGCCTCGCGACGTGTCTCTATCCTCGTACTTCCCAATCTCCTCCAACCGCCCGCCCGACGTCGTGAGCAGCACCTCGCTCGGTCCTAAATTCCCTAAATCAACCACGAGCGTCAACCGCCGCCCCGGCGCGTACTCATCTCCACTCGTCCCTACCCGCCACGCGTCTGGCATCGCGCGCGTGTTGAGCGTCTCCCACTCTTGCACCTCGTCGTTCCCATCCACGTCGCACCAATACACGCCGAACGAAATCTCACTGCTCTCCCCATCCGGTGCGCGGTGACCGCCTTCTCGCGAGCTCGGGTGCACGTTCGCGTCGCACCCGGGGTCGATGTAGCTCGCGTGTGCCGCGGTGCCACGCGCCTGCGCCGCGATGCACGCCGCGACGACGAGCACCGCGACGCGCGCGCGCGCGACGCCGAGCGCGACGCGGCGTCGGCGAACCATTATGGCGTCGTGTCGACCGCGCGCCGTCGTCGTCGTCGTCGTCGTCGTCGTCGTCGTCGTCGCGCGCGCTCGACCGTCGTCGGCGCGCGCGAATGAGGCGCTATCCGCA
>Ga0181552_10000156_pt1 | contig 46873 bp, 41 predicted proteins | sample 011ome_18_FD_130583 | JGI IMG/M metagenome (GOLD analysis project Ga0181552, IMG submission 130583) | Coastal salt marsh microbial communities from the Groves Creek Marsh, Skidaway Island, Georgia - 011501BT metaG (megahit assembly) | ecosystem: Environmental > Aquatic > Marine > Intertidal...
ATGCCTGGCAATGTCCTACTCTTCCGTGTCTTAAGACAAAGTACCATTGGCGCTGAAAGGCTTGACTGCCGAGTTCGGAATGGGATCGGGTATTACACTTTCGCAATAATCACCAGGCAAAGTTTTTTACTATTTTATTATTATATTGTAAAGGTAAGTTCTTAAAAAAATTATCATTTTTTTATAATATCAAATTCTAATAATTGGTTAATTTTAACCATTACTCATTATGTGCTAATTAAAATTACTGTTAATATGCAGTAAATTTGAAATTTCAGATGACATAATTTTACCATATACGCTATGACCTTTTTTAGTTAAATGAATACTGTCATAAAACAATTCTTCAATTTGATAATTTTTTAATTTCTCGCCAATATCATGGAAATTATCAATATGATTTTTTAATAGTGATTTTAAATAATTATTTTTATGATTTGCATCAAATATTTCATCATATTCTGGCGAATAAAAGACAATATATTTTTTATTACTTTCTTTAATAGCTTCATTGAAGTTTTGAATTAAATACAAATAATAGTTTTCATTTTCTTCTTCATCTAATTCATTCTCAAAATTAAATTTTACTTCATTTTTAAATTTTTCCATATATATGAAAAAAATTTCAGTCAAGGCTGGAAAAAAAGTTGGTATAGTTTTACTCCAAAATGGCTGGCTAGCAATATTATGAAATGTTCTCTCTAGATCATTAGCAATGATTGTAACTATTATAATATCTTCATCATAGATATCTCTAAATTTAATCAATCTAGTAATTGATTCTAAATTATATCCATTCACACCATAATTACCACAGACAAATTCTTTTTTAAAATCTTCATTGAAAATTTTACATATTTTCTGAGTAAATAAATCTTGATTTGAAACTATTGAACCACCGTAAGTTACACTATCACCAAAGAAAATTATTTTATTTCCATTGTATTTTTGAGACCAGTTTTCTGTAGTTCTCATTCCTTTATTATTAATTATTACTTCATTTCCTCGTCTGAGAATGTTTTGATTTGGTTTTAATAAATATCCATGTTTAATAGATGATTCATAAAGAATTGGATTTCCTAAACCATATTTTTTTTGTAAAGCTAAATCAACAGATTTTAAACAAAGTATAATTAAAAAAAAAGAAACAATAATTAAAATAAAAATATTTTTTTTGATCATTATTTTGTATACTTTAAATTAATCTATTATTAAATATTAATAAATAAAATTTATAAACATGAATTTAATTTCTATAGTAATTCCTACACTAGATGAAGAGGAAAATATAGAAAGTCTGATTGCTGAAATAACAAATCAATTTTTAGAACAAAAATATGATTATGAAATAATAGTAATTGATAATTGTTCAAGAGATAACACGGTTAAAAAAGTAAAAAATTTAATTGAATTAAATAAAAAAATAAAACTTATAGTTAATTCAAGAAACTTTGGTCATTTAAGGTCGCCGTTTTATGGCTTGATGCAAGCTAAGGGTGATGCGGTAATCTTGATAAATGCAGATTTTCAAGATCCCCCAGCGTTAATAAGTGAATTAATTAAAAAATGGAAAACAGGTAGTGAAATTGTTTTGTTGCAAAAAACTGAAAGTGATGAAAATAAAATAAAATTTTTTTTTAGAAATATGTTCTACAAAATTCTTAGCTCAATTTCTGAAAACAAAATGACTATAAATACTACCGGTTCAGGTATTTTTGATAAAAAAATCATAAATCAACTAAAAAAAATAAATGATCCTTATCCTTATTTTAGAGGTCTTTTATCAGAAATTGGACCTAAAATAAACCTTTTACAGTTTAAACAACCAGAAAGAAAACGTGGCAAAACAAAAAATAATTTTTTTACACTTTATGATGTTGGGATGCTAGGCCTTGTTAAGCATTCAAAAATACCACTGAGAGTGATGACCATAACCGGTTTGATCATTAGTTTACTGTCTCTAATAATTGCAACAATTTTTTTAATATTAAAATTATTCAACTGGTATAATTATACTATGGGTATTGCTCCAATGCTAATAGGGATCTTTGCTTTTGGTGGTTTTCAATTATTTTTTCTTGGACTTCTTGGCGAATACATAATTGTAATTTTACAACATGTGAGAAACTTACCTTTAGTAATAGAGAAAGAAAGAGTTAATTTTGAAGATTGAAAAAAATTATTTTGAAAAATCTTTAGTATTATTTATTTTAACTTCTTTTTTATTGGGATTTTTATTTAAAGAGGACTCCTCAGGAGGAGGTCGTATTGATTTTCAATCTGTAAAAATTAATTTTTTATTATTTAAAGAATATAGTTTATATCAAATTAATTGGGATCATTATATATCAACAGCTTTACCCATCTATTACGTTATAACAAAATATTTAATACCACTAGATAATTGGATCTTATATTTATCTATTTTTACTTCTACTATCAGTTTCATAACTATTATTTTGTTTTATAAAATATTATCATTAAAAGTAAATGATGGAACATTTAATTGGCAATTATTTCTGATAGCAACTATACCAATGTTAAGTCCCTTCTTTAGAACATCAGCATTTTGGGCCTTAGAAGAAAATATTGCTTATTTTTTTTTTTTACTAAGTATATTATTTGTAACACTATCAAAAAATAAAAAAGAATTTTTTGTTCTTGCAATTTTATTTGCAAGTTGTGCTTTTTATGCTAGACAAAATTATGCTTTTCTATCTATAGTTGTCTTTATTTATTATTTTAATTTTATTAATTTATTTACTAAAAAGAATATTTTAATTTGCCTATTATTCTTATTTTTTCTATCACCTTCATTATATTTTTTTTTTAGTTGGGGAGGGTTAGATCCTGTTGGGGGAGTGAGAGTTGATTTTAAAAAAGAAAATATAATAGTTGTCTTAAGTAATTTTTTTTTATATTTACTGCCTTTTTTAATTATAAAAGATTTCAATCAAATTAAAGAATTTGTTAAAGAAAGATTTAATATAGTTATACTGTTTGGTATCTTAATATTAATTTTTTTTTTATATTTTTTTATTGGGGAAATTTCAAAAGAAACTCTCTATTATGAACAGAAATTAGGGGGTGGAATGATTTATAAAGCGATTTTTCATTATAATTTAATTGTTACAAATTTTATTATTCAAAAAATACTTTATATTTTAATCGGATTTATTGGCCTATTATTTGTTTTAATATTTTCGTTTAAAAATTTTTATTTTTTTATATTTTCATTCATAACAATAATAATTTTTTCAAATATAGACGTAGTTTACCAAGAATATTTTGATCCGTTGATATTCTTTTCAATGTTTCTGTTCACAGATATTATTAATTCAAAAAATTTTAATAAATATAAATCAGTTATTATTGTTTATTTTTTCTCTATTTTGGTATTTGCATACTTTTTCAAGATAATATTATAATTTTTATAATTAAAACGCTGTATTAACAGAATTTAAAAAATAAATATCTTCAAATTATTTATAAAATTTTTCAAATATCTTAAACATTTGATAATTACCATATTTATTAAAGTGACCATCACATTTGTGATAATAATTTTTATAGTCGTTTTTAATAAATTTAGCTAAGTCGATGAATGATATGTTGTTTTTTTTATCTAGTTTTTTAAGACTTTTATACCAATGTAAATCTTCTATATCCTCATAACTATTATGTAATCTTTTTAAATCTTCTGGCCTAGGAATACTTATGATAAATATGTTTTTATTGTTTGCCATTTTAACTATCTTTTCTAAAAAATAAACAGCTGCTTTTTGTTGATCAATTGTTGAATCAAAATAACCAGAACGAGGCCGAAAAATAGCTTCATACAAATTCATGTTAAATAAAAATTTAATTGTCTTGTATGCATTTCCAAACCAAAAATTATCATATAAAAAAATCTCAAGCTTAAATAACAAATTATCAGTTTCAATATCAAAACCATCCCAAGTTTCTCTCGGAATTGCTTTTTGTGGATAAATTATTTTATAATTATTCTCAGAAATTTTTTTATAATAAGGTCTGTACCGAGGTATATTTGAATGAAAGTAAAAATTATTATTTTTTTTGAAATAATTTAAATCGTTGTCAGTGAAATCATTAAATGGGAAAAAAAGTAAAATTAAATTATCATGTTTAAAATTATCTTTAAATTGCTTATATATTAAGTAATAACTTATTGGACCAACATCACCAGACACTCCAAGATTTAGGACATTATTATTATATTTTTTTTCTATCAAAGTTTTAAATAATTCATTTTCACTTAACCCCCATCCCTCTGCAAAAGAATCCCCCAACAAAATAATATCTTTTTGTAAATTATTTTCAATTTCTCGTCCCCTTGCTCCTAAAGAATTTGAGCTATACTGAACATTCCAACAACTTTGAATATGATCTGCAGTACTACTTTTGAGATGCCACGCACCCCAAGGATGTTTTTCATCTCTCCATTCATAATTATTTAAAAGATTTTTATTTTTTTTGTAAAGTTTTGGAGTTTCATTGACTAAAAACAGCCCGTATCGTGATAAAAAATACGAGGTTAATTCTGTCAATAAACAAAAAATTATTGAAAATATAAAAATTTTTTTGAACATTGTTTTGAAATTAATTATGTATCGGTTGTAAATATTATATATATTTATTTAAATCAACAACTAGTATAACTGTAAAATAAGCAAAACTTTTAAATGAAGTTCAAAAATATATTCACAAAAAATTATAAATATATCTGTAATAAATTTAGTAATGCTGAATTTAAAAATATAGTCTATTGCAAAAATTAAGATATAAATTTAGGCGTTGGCTTAATTATTTTTAATTTATGAATAGAACTTTATTAATTCTTGGAGCAAGTGGTTTTTTTGGAAAAACTATATTAAAACATCTCTATCAAAGAAATTCATTTTATAAAAAAAAATTTAATAAAATTATTATATTATCTAGAAGAGAACCAAATAATAAAATTATTTTAAATAAATTAAAAAAAAAATTTGAAATTATTTTTTTAAATAAAAATATTTTAAAAACAAATCAGTTGCCAAGCGCTGATTTTGTAATTTATTGCATACTTCTAAAAGATCTTAAAAAGGATTATTTTAGTGTTAAACATTTTTCAAAAATAATACAAAAATCAAAAAATAAACCTAAAATTGCTTTCACTAGTAGTGGAGCAGTTTATGGAAAAAAATTAAATCAAAATAAGAAAGTCAAAGAAAGTTTAACTCTAGATAATAAATTTGATTTTTTTAATGATGAGAAAAATCAATATGCTTATTATAAATTAAAAAGTGAGCAGATACTTAAAAAATTATCCAAAAAAGGCTTTAAAGTTTCAATTTTAAGATGTTTTGCATTTGTTGGTGAAGACCTTCCTAGAGATAAAAATTTTGTTGTAGGAAATTTTATTAATAAAATTTTGCTCTCTAAAAAAATCGTTGTAGAGAGTAAATATAAAGTTACCAGATCATATATGCATCAATATGATCTAGCTAATTGGATTTTAACAATTTTATTAAAGAATAAAAGAAATTTTGATATTTATAATGTTGGGTCAGATGATGAAATTACAATACATAAGTTAGGCAAAGTTCTTGCTAAAAAATATAAAATCAAATTTAAATCTAACTTTGAAAATTCTAAAATATATGATCACTATATTCCAAATATTAAAAAAGTAAAAATGGCTTTTAAATTAAATGTTAAATATAAAAGTTTAGAGTCAGTCTTTAAAACCATCAGGGATATTAAAAAAAATTGAATCTTTAAATTTAAAATTAATTAAATTATGTATCAAATAATAATATTAATAATTAATTATCTTTTATTTTATTTTACCACTTATAAAATTATCTATTGAACTATGCATGTGTGAAATCATTTGCTTTGACAGTCCATGATGGCAACCTAAAAGAATTCCATTTTGCATTACATTATCAGATTCGGGATAGCCATCTTTATTTTTTTTCATTTTAATTTTTTTGAACCCAGGCTGTCTTGTAATATTTCCAGTAAATACCACTCGAGTTTGTATGTTTCTTTTTTCTAAATAAATTTGCATTTCGGTTCTTGTAAATGGACTTCCTGTTCTTATTGTTAAAGGATAAGCTAACCAACCTGTTTTAGAATTATGGAGCTGCTTTGGTAAAATAAAAAATTTTGAATATTTTTTCAAAAATTTTGAATGAATATTAAAATTTTTTTGTCTTAGACGAAGATTTTTTTTTAATTTTTTTAATTGAATTAATCCAAAAGCGGCACCTAATTCTGAAGGCTCCAAGTTGTGACCAATCGCATCAAAAATAAATTTTTTATCATACTTAATACCGTCTACTTTAACATTAAATCTGTTTTCTATATTTTCAGAATTTTCATCAAACAAAGAAGAGCTTCTGCCCCATGATCTTAAAAGTTTAGCTTTTAAATAATAGTTTCTATTATTAAAACAAACCATACCACCATTCCCTGCACAATTGATAATATGAGATCCATAAAAACTAGTAATACTTATATCGGTATAATTTCCTGTAGATTTTTTTTTGTAAGTTGCTCCAAGCGTGTCAGCTGAGTCTTCTATTATCAAAATTTTTTTTTTTTTTAAGATAGGAGATATTTTTTTCCAATCAACTAAATTACCAAGCAAATTGGGCGCAAGTATTGCTTTTGTTTTTTTTGTTATTAAAGCTTTGATTTGACTTTCATCAATACAATAAGTCCCCTCTCTAACATCTGCAAAAACTGGGATTAGTCCATTTCTTACAATATAAGACACTGTTGTAGAAAAAGTTAATGCAGGAGTTATAACCTCACTTCCCTTCGGTAGATTAATTGCCTCCATTGCCAGCATCAAAGCTGAAGATCCTGAGTTTACCATTAAACCATATTTTTTATTGAATAATTTAGAAACCTTTTTTTCAAAACTTAATACATTTATCCCCATTTGAGTTGAGTTTTTAAGAACATTTATAACTGACTTAATTTCATCTTTTCCATGAACACTTAGTCCATAGGGAACCCTAGGATAATTTTTTTTTTTATTTATCAAAATTTTATTTAGTTTTTGAATTTATAACTTACAAAATATTTTATAGTTTAATTTATGTTTAATTCAATTAAAAATTGTGTAATTAATTTATACTAAAGTTAATTTAATAAATAAATGAATTTAAAAAAAATACTTAACAAAATATTTAAATATTTAATTTTAGCATTAAATAAATTTTTAGGTGTATTTAAACTAATTATAGTTCCTATTCATTACTATACTCCTCTAACTGAATTAAAAATTATTCCCAATCATAAATTGCTTGATAAAGCTGATTTTTCTAAAATTAATTATGATCAAAGTGAGTCCTTGTCATTTTTAAATAACTTAGAAAAGTTTATACAATATTTTTCAAATTTAGATCATTTCAATATAGGGCAATTAAATAAATATGGAAAAGGTTACGGTTATTTAGAAAGTATAATACTTCAATCAATGATAGCAAAAATTAAACCAAAAAAGATAATTGAAATTGGTTCAGGGGTCTCAACTTTCTGTATGTTGAGTGCTTTAAAAGATTTAAACTATAAGTTTGAGATGCTAATAATTGATCCTTTTGTAAGTAAACAACTTGAAACACTAGTTGGTAAAAATTCAAATATTACAATTATTAGAGAAAAAGCAGAAAATTTAGAAATTAGTGATTATTTAAATTTTAATGCTGATTTTTTATTTATTGATACTTCACATTCGGTAAAACCTTTGGGCGATGTAGACTTTATATATAATAGATTGCTGCCAAAAATTAATAATTGTATAATTCACATACACGATATTTATTTTCCCTATCTTTATCAAGCTAATTTAAAAGAAAATCCTTGGTATCAATGGAGCGAAACACAATTGTTATATTGTTACTTAACAAATAATAACAAATCAAAAATTATTTTAAATACTTCTGAATTATTTCATAACAAGAGAGATGTTTTTGTAAAAATATTTCCAAACGTCAAACTTGCAAAATTTGAAAAAGGATTAAGAATTGATAAAGATAGAGATAGATATTTCCCTTCTTCAATTTATTTAGAGCAATAACAACTAATTTGATTAAATAATGTTTAAAAAATTACAAAATGATATTATTTATATTGGATTCAAATGAATTTCTGAATTATAAATGAGCTAATTATGAACAACCTCCCATCAAACAGAAACTTTGGAATAGTTTTTTTTATAGTGTTCCTTTTAATTGCTATTTACCCAATTATTAATAGTGAAGATATTAGGATATGGTCTCTAATAATTTCGTCAATTTTTTTTATTCTAGGAATAATAAATTCAAAATTATTAACACCATTAAATAAAATTTGGTTTAAATTTGGTTTGCTATTAGGAAAACTTATCTCCCCTCTAATTATGGGATTAATATTTTTTTTTGTAGTAACACCAATTGGATTACTTATGCGTCTTTTAGGAAAAGACTTACTTAACCTAAAATTTAAAAAAAATAGCACATACTGGGTTGAAAAAAGTGGTCCCAAGAGTAAAATGAAAAATCAATTTTAAAAATGAGTTTTATTAGAGAGTTTTGGGAATTTTTGAAATTAAGGAAAAAGTATTGGTTATTTCCAATTATAATAGTGTTAATTATTTTTGGTGGATTAATAGTGCTCACTCAAGGATCAGCTGTTGCTCCTTTCATATATACAATATTTTAGTGTTTTCAATTTTAGGAATATCTGCTTTTTATCATGATAGTGCTGCATGTATAATTGTTGATGGAAAAATAGTAGCAGCAGCGCAAGAAGAGAGATTTACAAGAATAAAACATGACTCTAATTACCCTCATAATGCAGTAGAATTTGTACTTGGATTCGCAAAATTAAAATTAAGTGAAGTTGATAATATAGTTTTTTTTGAAAAACCATTTTTAAAATTTGAACGACTTTTAGAAACCTATGTTGCCTTAGCACCTAAAGGTTTTCAATCTTTTTCAAGAGCAATGCCTGTTTGGATTAAAGAAAAATTATTTCAAAAAAATTTACTTTTAAATAAATTAATAAACCATGATGAAAAATATAATAAACAAAAAAATAATCTTTTTTTTTCAGATCATCACTTAAGTCATGCAGCTAGTGCTTTTTTTCCATCTCCATTTAATGAAGCTGTTATAATAACAGCAGATGGTGTAGGAGAATGGGCTACTACAACTATAGCAGTTGGAAAGGAAAATAAACTAGATATAAAAAAAGAAATACATTTCCCTCATTCTCTTGGTTTGTTGTATTCAGCTTTCACATATTATACTGGGTTTAAAGTAAACAGTGGAGAGTACAAACTTATGGGTTTAGCTCCTTATGGAAAACCCCATTATATCAATCAAATACTCAAAATTATTGATGTTAAAAATGATGGATCTTTTAGACTTGATCAAAGTTATTTTAATTACGCCACCGGTCTAACTATGACTAATTCAAAATTTAATAGTTTATTTGGTAGACAACCAAGAGATCCTAATTTAGAAAAAATTGATCAATTTCATATGGATATTGCGTCCTCAATCCAGAAAGTGACTGAAGAAATAATGATAAAATTAGCTATATCAGCACAAAAAGAATATGGTATTAAAAATTTATGTCTAGCAGGTGGAGTTGCTTTAAATTGTGTAGCCAATGGAAAAATTTTAAAGGAAAATATCTTTGAAAATATATGGGTTCAACCAGCAGCAGGTGATGCTGGTGGTGCCTTGGGAGCTGCTTTGGCCATTTGGTATTTAGAAAAAAATAAAGAGAGACATATTGAGTCTTTAGATAGTATGTCAGGATCTTATTTAGGTCCAATATATGCTCAAGAAGAAATTGAAAAAGAATTAAACAATTTAGGTGCTAAATTTGAAATATTAAGTGAGGATAATATAATTAATAAAACAAGTAATGATATTGCAAATGGAGATGCTGTAGGCTGGTTCCAAGGAAGAATGGAATTTGGTCCTAGAGCACTTGGTGGACGCTCAATACTAGGTGATCCAAGATCATCAAGTATGCAAAAAAATTTAAACTTAAAAGTAAAATATAGAGAAAGTTTTAGACCCTTTGCCCCATCAATATTAGACTCGGATTTAAATGAATGGTTTAATATTAATTCCTCTTCACCATATATGCTAATGGTTTCAGATATTAAGAAAGAAAAACGTATAGCAAGTTCAATTGAAAACGAAAAATTATTTGGTATAGACAAACTTAATGTAAAAAGATCTCAAATTCCAGCAGTAACTCACGTTGATTATTCAGCAAGAATACAAACTGTTCACCAGCATACTAACCCTAAATATTACAAATTATTAAAAAAATTTAAAGAAATAACTGGTTGCCCTATCTTGGTAAATACTTCTTTTAATGTTAGAGGCGAACCAATAGTTAATTCTCCTGCTGATGCTTTTAATTGTTTTATGGGAACAGAACTGGATAAGTTAATAATTGGAAATTGCTATCTAGATAAAAAAGCACAAAACACATCTAAAGTAAAAGACTACAAAAATAAATTTGAACTTGATTAAAAATAATTATCTAATGAAATATTTATAATTCAAATAAATTTGATAAATGAAAACAAAAAAGGCGTTAATAACCGGAATAGCAGGCCAAGACGGGGCCTACTTATCGAAACTGCTTCTTGAAAAAAATTATAAAGTTTTTGGAATAATAAGACAAAAAAATAAAAATAGTCTTTGGAGATTAGAAAAATTAAAAATTAAAAATAAAATTAAAATAACAAAAAAAAATCTTAATAATTTTAAAGTTGTCTTTAAATTAATTAAAAAAGAGAAATTTGATGAAATCTATAATTTAGCATCTAGTTCTTCAGTTGCTGAGTCTTTCAAAGATCCTAGAAAATACTTAATAAATAACTCTGAAATTGTTATAAATATTCTTGAGTCTATAAGGTTAGTATCCAGTAAAACAAAATTTTTTCAAGTTTCTTCCTCAGAAATTTATGGAAATAATTTTCAGAAACAAATTGAATTAAAATCAGAACCTAATCCAATAAATCCATATGCTGTATCTAAATTAAATTCTCAAAACATAGCTCAAATTTACAGACTAAATTATAAAATTTTTACAGTATGTGGGATTTGCTTTAATCATGAATCTTCACTAAGAGATAAAAAATATGTAAGTAAAAAAATTATATTCTTTTTAAAAAACTACAAGAAAAAAAATAATGCCCAGCTTACCATCGGAAACATATTAAAAAAAAGAGATTGGGGAAGTCCTATTGATTATGTAAATGGTTTTTGGCTCTCATTGCAACAAAAAAAACCACAAGATTATATAATGTGTACTGGACAATTTTATTCTATTAAAAAATTTATTGAAATTGCAGCTAAATTTATAAATATTAAAATTAGATGGAAAGGAAAATATCCAAAATTAGTTGGTTATGATCAAAATCACAATAAAATTATTCAATGCACAAAAAAATTTGAAAGAAAATTTGATACAAAAGATTTTACCGGTAACTATAAATTAACACAAAAAAAACTTGGATGGAAAATAAAGTATAATATTAAGGATATTATTAAAGAAATGTTTGAAAATTAATTTTTAAATCACTTCATCTAATAATTTAGAGTAAAAAATTTCTGTTTGATTTTGCATACCATACCTTTTAAGGTAAATTTTTTTATCTTTTTTGGCATTTTGTTTAAAACTTTTATTTTTTAATATTTTAAGAACCATTTTAGGAAATTCTGAAATATAATTAGTGACAATTGGAGTACTAGATTTTTTGTTATATTCTAATCCTTCTATGCCTTTAGTGGTACTAAGAACAACTGTTCCAAGCATAAGAGCTTCAATTATTTTAATTCTGCTACCATAAGCCTCAAAAATTGGTACTGGCAAACATATACACGACTTATAAAGTTCAATTAAAATTTTTTTCTGGACAACACCAAGATTAATAACAAACTTTATATTCTGATAAACTTTGGGCCCTCCAGTAAGTACTAATTTTATACGTTTATCATTTTTAACAATTCTTGGCATAATTTTTTTTATTAGTAAATCTATTGCTTCTTTGTTTGGTGGATAATCATATGATCCAGCATAAAGTACAAATTTTGTGGGAAATCTTTTTTTAGATTTTTTGTCAATTTTATCTAAAAGTACTGCATTAGGGAATATATTAACTTTTTTTTTATAATATTTTAGTATTTTTTTTTTTTCTAATTCCGAAACTGTTGTAAAAACATCGATGCTATTAACTATGATGTTTTCTAAATATTTGGTAAGATTTGCTATAAAAAAACTACTATTCTTTTTTCTTATTTCATATTCAATACTTTGACCCCTATAAACTCTTACAACCCTTGGAATTAATAATTTAATAGCTAAAAAGACTATATATGAAAAACCTATCCAACTTGCTCCTTCTATAATCAAAATAGGTTTAGGAGAATTTTTTAAATAGTTAAAAATTTTAATTATTAAAATAGGTAAAATAAGTAATTTAAAAAATGGGTGTTTAAACAAAATTACATCAGACGATATGTTTTTCTTATTTATATTAAGTTTATAATCTAAGATTTGAAAAAGTTTTTTTTCTCCAGGATAACATTTAAAAAAACTGTAAGACACTACAGCTGATCCTGATTTAGCAGGATATACAGGATAGAATCCAATTATTGCAGTTCTAGTTTTTTTTTTTAAATTATTTTTTGATATCATTAAATTATATTTTTATAATGTTCGTATTTTTATTTGAGAAAATAATAAATGTGGAAATTAAAAATAACATGTAATCTAAGCTGAAAACTGCAAAAGAACTTTCCGTTACTCCTCTAAATAAAATAAAAGAATTCATTAAAAGACAAGAAATTAAAATTGAAGATTTATTAGATATTTTATTTTTGGTAAATATAAAATACTTTAAAAAATTTATTAATAAAATAATATAAATAACTAATACGAAAATAACAGAGATCGCTCCTCCTGATGACAATACATAGATAAATGTATTGGAGGCTGAATGTTCTTGTGTTTTGAAACTATACTTTACGTTATATCTATCGGCTTGAGCTCCATGACCGAAAAGGAAAACACTATAGTTTTTAAACGCAGTATTTAAATTATCGACCCAAATGCATAATCGACCAGAACTAATAAGATTTATACGACCTTGTTCATTACAAATAATTTTTTTTTGAAAAAAAATAATATTATTATTTTCATTATAGGTTGCATCTAATATTAATTTTTCCTCATTATTTTTATCTGATTTTTTTTTATCTGATTTTTCTTTATCTGATTTTTTTTTACCAATTCCTCCAAATAAAATATTAATTCTTTTTTCATTTTTTTTAAAAAAAAAGTTATCAAATTCTTTTTTATCTTGATATTTATCTGTATTATTATGAGCTTGTAAAATTAAAATAGATTCATAAATTTTTCCACTATATGAGAAAATTAAAATTAATATTAAATAGGTTCCAATTTTTTTTAAAAAATTTAACTCAGAATAAAATATAACAAGTAAAGAAATAAGAAAAAAAATGGTAGTTATTCTAGATTCAAAAACAGAAATTACAAAAACATATAAAGAGCAAATAAATAAATTTATGTAAAAATAATTTTTTTTAAAACATAAAAAGGTAAGATGTAAAAGAAATAAAAAAAATAATGCTCTTGCTACTCCACTGGTCCTTGGCAATCCTTGATCTAATATAAAATTATCAGGAGCAAGAAGTCTTGAATGATAAACATTTTTTATCTCTAAAGTAATACTCTCTATTATAGCTATAAATGAAATTGGTAAATAAAAACAAAATATGAATAATAGTAAAATTAAGAACACATTTTTAATAAACTTATCACCAAAAAAATAACTGCCTAAATATAGATAAATTATCACATTCAAATAAGAAATATTCCACCAGATCCTATCAAAAAAAAATTGATCATTATTTAAAGACAAACCCAAAATTGAGATTAAAGTATAAAATAATAAACAGATAGAAATTACATTTAAATAAATACTTCTATTTTTAAAAAAATTTAAATTTTTTATATTTATTAATAGATACAAAAATAAAATACTAAAAATCACCAAAGGAGACAAGGCTCTAAGAAAATTTATAATCTCAAAAAGTTTGAATTTTTTAAAATGTAAAAGAGATGAATTAGTATTGATCGAAACAATAATCCCAACCCACATCAAATAAAAAAATATTTTTTCGATTTGTTTATTTAATATTTTTTTTTTGAAAAAAATAAAATTGTTTATCATTAGAATTAAAGGATATTATATTAGAAAAACTATTATTAAATGTATTTATTGGAAAAATAATTGATTCTGAATATTTTTTGAAAGAATTTTTTTTTAAAGTATTGAAATAATCATAATTATCTATGTTCTCAAATTTTTTTTGAAATGAAATAAGTTTACAAGTAAAATCTTTAGTATGTTTTAAAATCTTATTTCTAAAAGAGATCGGGACTTCTGATAGAGATAAATTAGCAATAAATAGTGAATTTTTTGAATTATATTTTTTTAATAATACCAATAAATCTTTAAGATCATTTATTAAAAAAATATTTGATTTCGATTTGACTGATAAACTTGAATTAATTTTTAACAAAGTTAAATAGTACCATTGAATCAAATTTACAGGCTTAGTATCAAAAATAATATAAACACTATTTGGGTTAATTTTTTTAAATGTTCTTGCCATATTTCCATAGCCACCTCCAAATTCAAGAATTAAATCAAATGTTTTTAAATTTTGTTTATAAAATTTATTAAATTTATAAAGATGATATGTCTGATGAATTCTATTACCACTGCTTTTTGGGTAGAGAAAATATCGAGGAGGAAACCCTGAAATATCTTCCTTTAAAATCTTCTTCCAAAAATAAAACTTTTTATCTTTATAAATTTCAAGGAATTCTCTAAAAATAAAAAATCGATTATGAATAAAAAACATTTGTTGAACAAATCCAAAATTTAAAAAATAACGTATTTTTCCTGACAAAATTAACTTATAAATTTTATTACTAAATACTTTATGAGTATTAGTTAAATTTTTACTATAAAGTTTAATATTATTAGCATTTTCCTCTAATTTTTTTTGGATGATAATCTCGTACTTTGTTGCTTTGACATCCTTAAAAAAAGGTCTCGAAAGAGAAGCTCTGAGAAATCTAATAAAATTTTTTAAGAACATAATGAATTTAATTATCATTTAAAAATTTAGCTTCTAAAATTTTTTTACCCAATAATTCACCAAATATTTTATTTGCTTCAGGGATCATGTGTCCATCTAATGGGAAGTGGGTTATTTTTAATTTAGCGATTTCCTCAGTTAAAGTGATACATTTAATCTTAATATTTTTACATATCCTAAGAATCTCTTTATCAAACGAAGTTCCTTTAGTTATCTCGTTTTTTTTGATCAAATTAATTTGTATTTTTTGAGGAATTGTTAAAACTATCATTCTATTTTTAATCTGATTTGGAAGATCATTTAGCAGTTTTTCAACAATTTTATATTTTTTTTTCCACGAATTATTTAATTCATCCTCAATAAAACCTGCACCACTTTGAGATCTAGATAAATATATTGAATTATAAATCTTATCATTTTTTAAAACAATACTTACAAAATATTTTAGTGCAAAAGAATTTTTGATTTTTTTGCTTAAAAATATTATTAAATTTGATTTTGTGTCTTGGATACTATCATTATCTGAGTTAATTTCTGCATTCTTCTCTTGTAAGTCAAATAAGTCGTTTGGGGTTAAGCCATAAATAATTAAATCATTTGAAGATATAATTTCTTTATCTTTTTTTATATTTTCTAAAACTTGAGAAATTTGGTATCCGTTAACACCTTTATTAACCTCTTTATAAATAATATTTGAAAATTCATTTATCTTCTTTACGCTTGTAAATGGGTATGTATATTCGTAATTACTTAATGATCCAAAAGTAAAACTATCTCCAACAAAAAAAATTTTTTTATTCCATTCTTTAAATTCACTATTTGTTAGAGTCCGATTGCCCAATTCATCTGTAACATATAATAGATCCTCATTGCTCTCAAAATATTTTTGAATAACATTACAATTTTTACCATTTATATATATTCTTTTATCCTCAACTTTTTCATAACAAGAGTAATGGGAACTTTCTTTAAAAAATATGAATTTTAAAAAAATTTCTAAAAATAAAATTAATAAAATAGAAATAGATACAATTACAATAATAGAAAGAATTTTTTTTTTCATTAATATCTGATAAACCAAAAATTATTTCCAAATTTTTTATTAAAATTAATATTTAATTTTTTATTTAAAAAAAATTTAAAATCTAAGTTTTTTAAAAATTTTTTCTCATTGTCAAAAATGCAAATTTTATAACCTAAATTTTTCATTAATAAAAAAAAATTTTTGTATCTCTTGTTATGTTTTTTTTCTATTTCAATTAAAAATATAGGATTATTTTTTTTAAGAAATTGTTTCATACCTAAAATTATCTCATATTCGTAACCCTCTGTATCAATTTTAATAAAATCAATTTTATCTAAAAATTTTTTTCGCTTAAAAATTATGTCAAATTTTTTTGTAGTTATTGTTTCAGCAACATAGTACTTTGGTTTATTTTTGATTGAAGATAAAGCGTATTCAGCATTTGAATTTTTTTGTAATGGAGTAAAAATTTTTTGTTTTTTTGTACAATTACCTAAAGCAAAATTATTTAAAATAACATTTTTTGGTAAATATTCTTTTGTATATTTATATATTTTTTTTATAGGTTCAAAAGCAATAACCTTTTTTGATATCTTGGAGAGTTCGATTGAGTAAGTTCCAACATTTGCACCTATATCTAATGAATAATCAAAATTTAACTTTCTCAAATAGTATATATCTTTTTCCGGCTGAGATAAATTTGGAAAAAATATTCTGCGGTAAATAAAATTAAAATATTTATTTGACTTTAAGGTATTTTTTATCATTTATAATAATTTTTTTAATGTTGCTATTTAAATTATAGTAAAAAAATAAATGTATACTGATTAAATAATAACAATAAATATTCACGTATTTTAATATACAATATGTGGGGATAATCAAATACTATTAAACTAATTTAATATGTAATAAAATAATATGAGATCTGTATGCAGCTCATAAAAATTAATTAATTAATTTTTTAATATCAAATTATAATTTGATTTGTATGAATGAATATTTAAAAAAAGATTATGAAAAATGTTTTGATTATAGAAGTGGAACATCGGGGTCATCATTTTATATCCTATCTTAAAAATATAATTAAAGAGTTTCAGAAAAAAAATATTAATTGCTATCTAATTACAACTTCTAAAGCAATAAATTCAATTGAATTTAATCATTTTAAAAAATCAATAAATAAAAGAATCAAGATATTTACATTAAGTGACAAATTTAACATCAGTAGACAGGGAAAACTATCAATATTATTTTTTCAACTAATTATCTATTTCAAAATCAAATTTTTAATAAAAGATTTAATTAATAAAAAGAACAACTTTGACTTTATCTATTTAAATACCTTGGATCATTTTGAAAAAATATTTTGTATATTTGGTCCTTTTGTAAAAAACATACCTATTATATGTATACTGTTGAATATAAAATTTCACTTTCAAGAAATTATTCATAGGAAAAAATCTAAAATAACATCAGTTTATACATTTTTATTTAAAAGATTATTACAATTTAAAAACATAAAAAAAGTCATAGTGCTTGATGAACTATTCATACAATATTTAAAAAAAAAAAAATTTAATTAAAAAAAAAAAATATTTTTATTATCTGAATTTGGTGAAATTAAAAAGATAAACAATAAAAAGAATTTAAGAAAAAATTTTAAAATTCCAAAAAAAAATAAAGTTGTACTAATATATGGAGTGATTAATAATGTAAAAGGAATTAAACAAGCTATACATTCTCTTTTGCTTTATAATCAAATTCAAAATTTGACTATAATGATTGTTGGAAAACAAGACTCTGAAATAAAAGATTTCTTAAATAAGGATAAAATAAAAGAATTAATAGATAACAGAAAGATTATTACGATTGATTATTTTGTGAATGAAAAAATAGAACGAGAAATATTTTCAGTTTCAGATTTTGGATGGGCGGGATATGTTTATGGATCCCAAAGTAGTAGTGGATTTTTAGTACATGCATGTTCTGCTGGTTTACCAATAATTTCTAATAATAAAAGTCTTACATCTCATCATGTAAGAAAAAATACACTTGGTATATGCATTGATCCTTTTAATTATGAAAAGACAAATCAAGCTGTAAAAAAGTTTATATATGTTAATAATTATAGAAAATATGTTAAGAATTGTATTAACTTCGCTAAAAAAAGAACCAAACAAAAATTTTTGTATCAACTTATGAAAAATTTTAATGAGTAAAAATTATTTAAAATTACAATATTCTATATTAATTTTAAATTGCTTAGTTATACCTTTTTTGGTGACAGGTCCATTTTTAAGCGATCTAGCTGTAAGTCTTTCATCTGTCTTATTTTTAATTTATTGTGCTCTTGAAAAAAAATGGAATTATTTTAATAACAATTTTTTTAAATTTTTTTTTTCTTTTTATTTATACTATTTATTTAGATCAGTTGAAGCAGATGATATTACAAGAGTATTAACAAAACATATTTTCTATATTAGACATGGAATATTCGTAATTTCAACTATGTGGCTTATAAAAAATTTTTATAATTATAAGTTATATTTTTTTTATATTGCAATCTTAACTTTTTTTATAGTTTGTGCAGATGCAATGTTTCAATTTTTTTATGGAGCAAATATACTTGGCTTTGAAAGCGGTAATAATTATGGAAGAATAAGTAGTTTATTTAATGATGAATATGTGCTCGGAAGCTACATATCTCGACTTAGTCCATTAATTTTGGGGTTATTTTATTTTTATTTTAAGGACAAAAAAGTAATAATTATCTTAATTTTTAGTTTATTCTATTTAGTTGTTTTATTGTCAGGTGAAAGAACATCATTAGTTTTAATTAACTTATTTTTAGTTTATTTTTTTATTTTTGTTAAAAATCACAAAAAGCAAAAAATTTATTTAATTATTTTAATTTCTCTGGTTTCAATATTTTCTTTAAACTTTGATAGGGAACTTAAGGGTAGAATATTTTCTCATACATTTGAACAACTAGGTATTAATAACGAAAGTTTTCAAATAAATTTCTTTAGTGAAGCTCATGAAGATCATATAGCTGTTGCATATAGAATGTTTAAAGATAATATTTTTTTTGGAAAAGGACCTAGACTTTATCAAAAAGTCTGTTTAGAAGAAAAATTTTATACTGATACTAATGGTAATAACAAATTGTGTCCTACTCATCCTCATCATTTCTATTTTCAAGTTTTGGCAGAAACTGGCTTGGTGGGGCTCTTTTTTATATTTATAATTATTTATAAAATTTTTATTTTACTTATTACAGAAATAAAATCTTATTTTTTAACTAAAGAGTCTACATTTAACAATTATCAAATCATACTTTTAGGGTCGATTATAATAAATTTATTCCCACTTGTTCCATCAGGTAATATTTTTAATAATTGGATGTCAATTATTTATTTTATTCCTGTAGGGTTTATTTTGGACTCATTTAAAAAACAAAATGATAAGTAGTTACTATTACATAGCAATTATAATATTAATAAATTTATTAATCTTCATTAATTTTAGAACAATAAAAAATATGATTAAATTAATTGATGATCCTAAAAGCGAAAGTAGGAAAATACACAAAAAACCAGTTTCTCAAATTGGTGGCATATGGTTAATGTTCAATTTATTAATAATGTATTTTTTAAGTAAAAATTTTTTTGAAATAAAGATTTTTAATCAATCGATCCATGATTTAAAAAATTTTAGCTCACTTTGGATTGGTCTTTTATTTTTATTTATAATTGGACTTATTGATGATAAATTAAAAATTAAAACATCAATAAAATCTATACTTTTATTGTTTTCTATTGTTTTTGTTTTATTAATTGATAAATATCTGATTTTAAATTCAGTTAGCCTATCTTTTTCAGACAAGATTTTTTCTATTGGCAATCTATCATTTTTTTTTTCTGTATTATCTATTTTATTATTTATAAATGCCACAAACCTTTATGACGGTATTGATTTACAACTTGGATTATATTCATTATTTTTAATTTTCTATTTTATATTTATAAACTTTTCATTTTATTTTTTTTTACCTATATTTATTTTTATAATTTTTTATTTAATACTAAATTATAAAAAACTTTTATTTCTTGGAGATAGTGGATCATACGTTATAGGTTTTCTATTTAGCTATTTGTTTATTAAAAGTTATAATTATGAAATAATAGATTTTGCTGATGAAATATTTTTAATTATGATTTTGCCTGGTGTCGATATGTTCAGACTATTTATAATAAGAATAATTAGTAAAAAAAATCCATTTTATCCAGATCAAAATCATATTCACCATTTACTTCTAAATCATAAAAAAAATAATATTATTCAAGTAAATTTGATAACTATTGTTTTAGCGGTCACTCCGTTAATTATTTCTAATTTATTTAAAAGTAATGTTCTTGGTCTTACATTTTTTTTAGTTTTATACTGCTCAATAATTTTTTTTAAAAAAAATTAATTAGAAAAATATTTTTTCATAAACAATTTTTTTTTTAAATTATATTTTTTTATTTTTTTTATATCTATAAATAAGTCTATATCTTTATAATTATCAATAATTTTTTTAATCTTTAAAAAAGTTTTTTTAGAATTTTTATAATTGATTAAAAATAGGGATTTTTTATTAAACATATCAAAAGATGTAACTGTTTTTTTATTGCATATAACAGAACAACCTGACTCCAAACTATCGATTGTGAAAAAAGACAAAAAGTTAGTTTCTTCATTTAAAGAAAATTTAGTTTTATTTAGATAAGATCTTATTTTAGAACGTTTAACAAATCCAATTTCTTTAGTATTTTTTACATTACATTTATTACCTGCTACCACTATTTTATAATTATACTTTGCTAAAAACTCTATTATTTTTTTTTGAAATTCTGGGTTATGGGTAGAATATTCTCGATAGTAAAAAAAAATATCATATATTTTTTTTTTATTAATAATTTTTTTTTTTTTAATTGTTGTAACAATATAATTAAAAAATGATTTTTTTTTAATTTTTTTAGAAATTTGTGATTCAAGATTTTTAGTAGAAAATAAAATTAACTTATTTCTAAAAATTAAGATATTAATGGAAATGAAACTAAAAAATGTTAAAATAAATTTTCTTATAAATTTATTTAAATTAGTTACTTCATTATTATATCTTGCTCCAGTGATCGGACCTAAAATAGTTTTTGGGGGTAACAAAAGAAAAATAAGAAAATTCCATAAAGGCAGAAAATTTATGTAACAAGTGTCTCTTCCATATAGATAGTTTTTCCAAATTTTAATTATTCCTATAAATGGCGTTATATAATTTTTATAAAAAGAGAAATTTATTTTCTGATGATTATTTTTTGGATATTCAATTACTAGTTTTTTATTTGTATATTTTCTTAAATCTTTAATAAACTCATTAGCAAGAATTCCCTCGCCTCTGAATTTATCTAAATCACATGCCCATACATAAATTTCTTTTTTTTTCATTTTCTAAAAAAAACTATTGGATATAAAAGGATAGAATAAACGAACCTAAGTAAATAAAATATATTAAAAATACATTTCTTTTTTTTTATTTCTTTGTAATAAATATTTAAATCAGTCAATTGTTTCTCCCATTTTCTATGAGCTGCAAATTTCACATTGACTGAAACCAAATCAGCATGTACTGCAAATTTTGTCCATAAATTAAAATCCCCTGCCATTTTAAATTTTGTTTTTACACCTCTTGATTTTTTATATAATTTTGAGGAAAAAATAGTATTTTCTTGTTGAACAAATCCCCAAAAACAATTATTCGCGAGTCCATTTCTCAAGATTATATTTGGATACAAAAGAGGGATATAAGATCTTAGTTTATTTTTATCCTGGTAAAATATTGATGTTACACAATTTACCCAATCATAATTATTTTTTGATAAAATATCATGTAACTTTAATAATGAATTTTTATCTATTAAAAAATCATCAGAATTAAGCCAAAGAAAATATTTTCCTCCTGCATTTTTAAAACCTGTGGATAAAGCTTCATACATGGTTTTATCTTTTTTTATTATTATTTTGTTAATATTGTTTTTATACTTTTTTATTATTTTGTGGGTATTATCAGTTGAATTTCCGTCAACAATAATATACTCAAAATTTTTAAAATTTTGATTAACTATGCTCTCAATACATTTGCTTAAAAATTTATCTCCATTATACACAGGTGTAACTATTGAAAAAAAAGGTTTGTACATATGATTAATCTTATAGTAATACATTTACATGATTTCAAATAAAACTATTTTTGTTTCAGGTGCAGGTGGATTTATAGGTGGACATCTTATAAAAAAACTTTTAGAGAATAAAAATAAAATTGTTGCTGCAGACATAAAACCAATTGAATATTGGTTTCAAACCTTTGATGAAGTTACAAACTACGACAGTTGTGATCTAATGGACATGAACAATTGCAGAAAAATATTTGAAAATAATAAAATCGACCATGTATTTAACATGGCTTGTAATATGGGTGGAATGGGTTTTATAGAAAATAATAAAGCAGAGTGTATGCTGTCTGTATTAATCAATACCAATCTATTAATTGTCTGTAAAGACTTCCAAGTTAAAAAGTATTTTTTTTCTTCCTCTGCTTGCGCTTATAATAAAGACTTGCAACAAGAGACGGGTATTTCTGGGCTTAAAGAAAGCGATGCTTACCCTGCAAATCCTGAAGATGGGTATGGTTGGGAGAAACTCTTTAGCGAAAGAATGTGCAAACATTTCTATGAGGATTTTGGCTTGGAAACAAGAGTCGCTAGATTTCATAATATATACGGACCAGTTGGAACATTTGACGGCGGTAGAGAAAAAGCACCAGCAGCTTTATGCAGGAAGGTTATTGAAGCAAATATTAATGGCTCAAATGAAATTGAAGTTTGGGGTGATGGGAAACAAACTAGAACATTTTTATTTATAGAAGATTGTATTGAGGGTGTTCTAAGACTATTTAATTCTGACTTTAGAGAACCATTAAACATTGGAAGTGATGAACAAGTTTCTATCAATCAAATGATTGAAATTATTGAAAAAATTTCCAATTCTAAAAAATTAATTAAAAATTACCTATTAGATAAACCAAAAGGTGTAAGAGGTAGATCTAGTAATAATGAATTAGCCACTAAGACACTTGATTGGAATTATAGTATTAGCCTAGAAGATGGTTTAAAAAAAACTTACGAATGGATATTCTTGCAAATAACAAAAAATAAAGACAACGCTAAAAAATTTACTAAATCATAAAATTTAAAAAACTAAACTATAATTTTATAAGTAATATTTTTTTAAATATTTTTGAATTTGATCCTGAATAACAAGGGATGAGCTTTTTTTTGATTGATTATAGGCATTATACCACTCTGTGCATAATTGAAGAGTGCTATTGATATTCATCTTTAGTTGAAAATTTAAAAATTTACGGGTTTTTTTTGTATTTATTGAGAGACTTTTATTTTCTTTATACGTTGGATTTTTTTTAGAAAAATTAATTTTTACTTTTTTATTTGTATTTTGTTTAGATAAAATTTCTAATATTTTTTTTACAGATAAATTTAATTTATTTGCGGGCCCAAAATTCCAGGAAATATTTTCATTTAACTTTTTACTTCGAAAAGGCATTGATTGAATTAATAAGATATATCCCACAAGAGGTTCCAAAACATGTTGCCATGGTCTAGTATGACTGGGGTTACGAACTGAAAGTACTTTGTTATTAAATAAACAGGTAAAAAAATCTGGTATTAATCTTTTTTCAGACCAATCCCCTCCACCTACAACATTACCTGCTCTCGCTGTAGCAACATGAATATTTTTATTTGAAATAAAAAAAGATTTAGCAAAGGAGTTAACCAAAATTTCCACAGACGCTTTTGATGCACTATATGGATCATTTCCTCCAAGTTCATCGCTCTCTTTAAAATAATTTTGTGAATTGATATTTTTATATACCTTATCAGTTGTAATGATCAAAGATCTCTTAATTTTCAATCTTTTTATGCATTCTAACAAATTTAATGTTCCCATAAAATTTACATCAAATGTATGATGGGGTTTTTTATAAGAGTCAATTACTAAAGGTTGTGCTGCCATATGAATAATTATATCTGGTTTAATTAGCTCAATTTTTTTATAAAGATTTTTAAAATTCCTCACATCTGAAATAATTGATTTTTTAAATATATTTGAGAGTTTATATTCTTTAAAAATGCTCTTAGAATTATCTGGGATCAAAGCATAACCATAAATTTTGCAATCCAAATATTTTAGAATCATAGAAAGCCAGGAACCTTTGAAACCAGTATGACCAGTGATGAGAACTTTTTTATTTTTCCAAAAATTTAAATCAATTTTTTTTCTTTTAATCATCTCTTTAAAAGATATTTCTTAAATTTAAAAATATATTCTATCTCTTGCTTGTCTCTTAAGCTATCCATTGCACGCCAAAAACCTTTATGTTCAAAGCAAGCTAAATTTTTATTTTTTACAATTTTATTTAAAGGCTCTTTTTCCCATGCAGTTTTTTTACTATTAATTAATCTAAGAGCTTTCTTATTAATTACAAAAAAACCTCCATTTATCCACGAACTACTGTACTTAACTTTTTCCTCAAATCTCAAGGCAATTTTATTATTTTTATTAAATTCTACCTCTCCAAATCTAACTGGTGGATTGACTACAGTCATTGTAGCTATTTTTTTTTTTAGATAATGGAATTGTATCAATTTATTAATGTTAACAGTTGATATTCCATCACCGTAAGTCATACAAAAATCATCTTCAAGATATTTCTCAACAAATTTAAGTCTACCCCCAGTATTTGTTTTTTGTCCGGTATCAACAAGATTTATGTTCCAATCAATTTTTTTTTTATTAAATCTTTTTTTTCTATTTTTAAGATCTATTACATAATCAGAATTTGAATATTTAAAATCTTTGAAATAATTCTTTAACATTTCACCTTTATATCCACAACAAATGATGAAATCTTTTACTCCATAACTAGCGTAGTGCTCCATGATATAAAGAATAATTGGCTTACCACATATTTCTACTAACGGTTTAGGTTTATTTTGCGTTTCTTCAGAAATTCTTGAACCTAATCCTCCAGCTAGAATCACTAATTGCATATTAATCTAGTTTTTTTGTTCTTGTTTCAATTGATTTAAATACCACTTATAATAAATTTTAAGTCCACTATTTATATTTACTTTTGGTTTCCAGCCTAATTTTTTAATCTTAGTAATATCTAAAACTCTACGAGGAGTGCCATCTGGATATGACTTATTGTAAAAAATTTTTCCTCTATAACCTGTAATATTTTTCACTATTTCAGCAATTTTCTTAATTGAAATTTCTTTACCAGATCCAACATTTAAAAAATCCTCTTTAAAATTATTTTTAATACAAAAATAAATAGCATTTGCTAAATCATCAACAAATAAAAAATCTCTTGTACACAAACCAGATCCCCAAACCTCAACTGTTTTCAAATTTTTTTTTTTTGCATTGTGAAATTTACTAAACAATGCAGGTATGACATGTGAACTCTTGAGATTATAATTATCATTCTCACCATATAAATTAGCTGGTTGCAGAGAAATAAAATTTTTTTTTTTTTTATTTTTTAAATATGAGCAATATTTCAATGAAGCTATTTTTGCTAGAGCATAACCTTCATTTGTCTTCTCCAAATAGCCGCTAAGTAAATAATCTTCTTTAATTGGCAGTTTAGCTACTTTTGGGTAAATACAAGCAGAACCCAAATTAATAAACTTTTTAACATTAAATTTTAAAGAGGCATTAATTAAATTAAATCCTATCATCATATTTATGTTAAGATATTCATGTATAAATCTACTGTTGTCCATTATGCCCCCTACTCTCGCAGCAGCATTTATAACTATATCCGGTTTATTTTTTTTAAACCATGAATTAACTAAAGACATATTTGTAAGATCAAGTGATTTTCTTGGGACATTTAAAACATTAAATTTTTTTTCTACTAGAATTTTTCTTAATGAACTACCAACCATGCCTTCTTGACCAGCAATATAAACTTTTTTCTTAAGCATTTATTGTTTTTTCAATATTGTTTATATCTTTGTCTAACATTAATTTAATTAATTTTTTTATATTTATTTTTGGTTTCCATCCAAGTAATTTTTTTGCTTTTTTTGAATCTCCTAATAGATAATCTACTTCTGAGGGTCTAAAATATTTTTTGTCAACTTGAATTATTATTTGATTTTTTTTTAATTTACTAAATTTATTATTTTTAATTTTTTTTATAAACCCCACTTCTCTCAAACCTTTTCCTCGCCATCCTATTTCTATTCCTAGATATTCACAACATTGCTCAATAAAACTTTTCACAGAATATTGCCTGCCAGTAGATATAACTAAATCAATAGGCCTTTTATATTGCAACATTTTCCATTGCATATATGCATAATCTTTAGCATGACCCCAATCTCTTAATGCGTATAAATTTCCTAAATATATTTTCTTTTCTAAACCTAGAGCTATTTTAGATAGTCCTATAGTTATTTTTCGCGTAACAAAAGTTTCTCCTCTTCTTTCAGATTCATGGTTAAATAAAATACCATTGCATGCAAACATTCCATAAGAGTCCCTATAATTTTTTACTGCCCAAAAAGCAAATAACTTTGAAATAGAATAAGGACTCTGTGGACAAAAGGGGGTGTTTTCATTTTGTCTTTTATTGTTTGTTTTACCATAAAGTTCAGAAGTGGAAGCTTGATAAAATCTCACTTTTTTAATTAAGCCAGCAGATTTAATAGCTTCTAACAACCTTAAGGTTCCCATTCCATTTACGTCAGAAGTATAAATAGGCATTTTAAAACTTACATCTACGTGACTCTGAGCGGCAAGATTATAAACTTCCGTAGGTTTAATTTTAAAAATTAATTCTTGTAAACTAGCTGAATCTAAAAGATCACCATAATGTAAAAATAATTTGTTTTTTTTAACATGAGGGTCTTTATATATATGGTCAATTCTTGAGGTATTAATGGATGAGGATCTTCTTTTCAGTCCATGAACTTCATAGCCTTTTTTAATTAAAATCTCTGCTAAAAAGGACCCGTCCTGTCCTGTGATACCAGTAATAAATGCAATTTTTTTTTTCATTATATTTTTACATTACTTTATAAACTACAATGTAGTATTTATACAATATTATGAAAATAACAATAATAACCCCAACATTTAACAGCGAAAAAACCATCTTAGACACTTTAGATAGTGTTTCGTGTCAAACATATAAAAACATTGAGCATTTAATTATTGACGGTGGCTCCCAGGATGAAACGTTAAATATATTAAAAAATTATAAAAGAAAAAAAATAAAAATTTTTAGAAAAAAAACAAATATCTATCAAGCAATTAATCATGGGATTAAAAGATCAAAAGGTGATATAATTGGTATCTTGGGTGCTGATGATATTTATCAAAATAGCAATGTGATAAAATATGTATCTAAAAAATTTATTTCAAATCCTGAAACAAACATTTTAATTGGCTCATTAGTATATTTTGCAAAAAAAAATTATAGTAAAGTTTTAAGATACTATTCAAACGACAGTTTTTCTAATAAAACATTCAAATATGGAATGATGCCTCCTCACCCTTCGACTTTTATAAAAAAAAATATTTATGATAAAATTGGTTATTATGACGAAAATATTCCTATTTCCTCTGACTTTAAATTTTTTTTAAAATTAATTCATAAAAAAAAATTTACTTATCATTTTTTAAAAAAAGTTTTAGTAAGAATGAGGACGGGAGGTGTGAGCACAAGAAACATTTTTGCACCTTTTAAAATTACAATAGAAATACATAAAATATTAAAAGAAGATAAAATTTACTCAAACTACATTTTTTTAATTTTTAGATTAATATTAAAAACAAAACAATTTGTATTTAAAAATCATGAAGCCAATAAAGAATTTGAGCTTATTAAATATATTAAAAAAAGAGAAGATATTAGTAAAACTTTCAAAATAGTAAATTCAGCAAATTTATTAATAAAACAAAATAAAAATTTTGTACTATCAGCTTTAAATCTTGCCTACCTGGGTTATTATGGGGCTGGTAAAATTAATCAATATAATGATTTGTACCATTGGCCTGATGGATATTATTCCAAAAAAATTTATCCAAAAATTAGAAAAATTCCGGGAAGAATTTTACTTAAAAAAATTAAAAATTATAAAAATATAAAATCAATTCACATTATCGGAAATTTAAATACACAAAACAGATATTTTTTAAAAAAAAAATTTCCCGGTAAAAAGATTAAAAATTCACCACTACCAATTTTAAATGAAAGTGAAATTAAAAATTATATTCCTAAAATAAATGAAAAAGAGCTTATTTTTATTACTCTTCCTACACCAAAACAAGAAATGCTAGCAGAATATTTATCAAAAAAAAATAAAAAATTTAAAATAATATGTATTGGTGCATCATTAAATTTAATTTCTAATTTTGAAAAACCAGTGCCAATGTTTTTATATAAAAATAATTTAGAATGGCTTTGGAGATTAAGAACTGATCCAAGAAGAAGAGTCTTAAGAATTATTCAAAGTTATTATTTTTATTTAAAAAGCAACTGGAAAGGAATTTATTCAAATTTAATTTTCAAATGATTTAAAAAACTTATCATTTTCAATTTCAAATAATGTAATAATTAAAAATTAACAAATTCAAATTGTGTTTTCAACTAATTCCAATTTATTGTTTTTTACCAAATAAACTTTGTCACAAATAGCCAAGTTGTTTCTGTTGTGAGATACTAATATAATAGATGTTTGTTTTTTTAACTTTTGAATATTGTTAATAATGTTTTTTTCAGTTTTTTCATCTAATGCATTTGTAGCTTCATCTAAAATTAATATCTGTCTTAAATTATAAATTGCTCGTGCCAAAGCTATTCTTTGTTTTTGTCCTGAAGAAATTTTATGGCTGTTTGAACCAATTTTATAATCAGCACTATCCTGAACAGAATTTATTAAGTCATCTAGATGTGAAAATTTTATTGAGTAATTAAATTTTTCTAAATTAAATCCATCATTATTATGAAAAATAATATTATTCTTTATTGAGTCATCTAATAAAAAAGTATCTTGAGAAACAAAAGTTATAACTTCTTGGATTTTTTTTATTTCAAATTCATTGTTTACAATTTCACCATTAAAATAAAAATTTCCATTATTACTTTTTAGAAGTAAACAAATTAAATTTAGTAAGGTACTTTTACCACTACCACTGTCCCCAAAAATTCCAACAATTTCACCTTTCTTAATTTCAAAATTTACATTCGATAATATATTTTCATTTTCACCATAAGAAAAATTATAATTTTCTAATTTAATCTCTCTAAAATTAATTTTATTAATTTCATTTAAAGATATAATTCTCTGATTTGGAAGAGCTAAAATATTTGATAAATGATCAACAGAATTTTTACTATATTTAATTCTTTGATATTGTGTAAGCAATTTATTAAAAGATGGTATCATTCTGTAAGCAACAGCAAAATAAAAAGTTAAGTTAGTTAAAATTTCTGTATTATTAAAATTTTGTATTTTTAAATATGTAACCAATAATAATAAACTAATTATTCCAACTACTTCTAATAATGCTCTGGGTACATTTGCAAAAAAAGCATTGCCCGTATCTATATTAGATTGTTTTAAAGCTAGATTATGAAATTTTTTAATTATGTAATTTCCACTATTAGAGAAATAAATATCTCGTATTCCTAAAAATATTCTTTGTATCAAATCTGAGTTTTGCGTACCTATATTAATTCTTTCATTTGCCCATTTTTTTATTTTTTGATTGATAAACTTTAAAATATATATTGTTAAAAATAAAATTGGAATAATTACCCATATAATCTCGAACTCTTTATTTATCAATAGTAGGAAAACAAGAGATATAACAATCATTACTTCACTTAAAATAATTAACAAAGATAAAAGATATCTTTCAGATATAACGTGAACTTCATAAATTAAATAATTGGTTAATTTACCTTGAGGATTTTTTAAAAAATATTCATAATTTTGATAAAAATATTTAGTTAATAATCTCTTAGATATTTCAGCTTTAAAATCATATACATATTTGTGTATGTTTTTAATTATCCATAAAAAAAATATATTTTTGAATAAAAAAATTGAAAAGAAAATTCCACAAAAAATGTATAAAATAATTTCATTATAAACTTCAATAAAATTTAAGAATGGACTTAAAAAATTAATAGAAGATAAAGTTTTTGGACTAAATATTGCGGTAACAAATGGGATTATAGTTGCTATGCTTAAAATTTCTAAAATTGATAATAAAAAAAACATAAAAACCATTACAAAAAATTTATTTTTTCCTTTGGGACTAAATAAATTCCAGATTTTTTTTATATTTAACATTTAAACTTTTATTATTTTATTGAACAAAAAGAGTGTATTTTAATTAATTATTTCATTATTAATATTTAAATAACTTCTTTATAAATATTTGTATACATTTTTGAAACAGCATCTTCTGAAAAATTTAGAATACAATGTTTTCTTACAATTTTTTTTAGAATAATTCTATTTTTTATTGACCACATCATACCTTTGTTAAAATCTTTAGAATTTTTATACTTAGATAACCATCCAGTTTTTTTGTGAATGATAAAATCCTTAGTACCTGAATTGTTAAAAGCTACTACAGGTACTCCGCATGCATTTGCCTCAAATAAAATATTTGGCGAGTTGTCACGTAAAGATGGAATGACAACGATATCTGATGCTGAATAAATATCTCTTAATTCTTTATCATTTATAATATTTCCTAAATATTTAATATTTTTATTTTTTAATATTTTTTCTTTAAAGTCTTTATCATTTATATGTCCGAAGATATTAACTTGGTAATTTAATTTCAAAGATTTTAAAGATTGTAACAAAAAATTAAAACCCTTTCTTGGATCATTGACAAGTGTCGCACCAAATAAGATAATAATTTTGCTATTAGGATTATACTTTTTTTTTATAGTTTTATTTTTTAATGGCTTCCAAAATGATGTATCTATAACGTTTGGAACTACAAACTTTTTGTTTTTTTTTGCAATAATACTTTTATCTAATTTTAATTTAAGCCATTTACTTGGTGCTATATATACAATTTTATCATTAAAATATTTTTTTTTTAAATTAAAAATATATTCATCAATATCAAAAAAAAAATTTGAATTTTTTTTTTTTAAATCATAATGTTCTGTAGGTAAAATAGGCCACATGTCTGATAACCTCCAAATTATAGGTTTATTAAACACAGTAAAATCTTTTATTGAGATGGTATTTTGACCAATCCAATGTAGTTGAATTATATCTGGATTTATTTTTTTAATAACTTTTTTTATATCTGTTGGAATTAAATTATAAGAGTGAAAGTTGGGAGAATTGAAATGAAAGATTTTTTTTAAAAATATCTCACTTAATTTAGTTATCAAATAAATAAATCGATTTTGTTCAATAATCTTACTATGAGAGATATTTTTTTTTTTAACGTATAGGTAAATCTTTAATCCTTTTTTTTTCTGAAGCGATTTAAATATTCTAATTGTTGAATTTGCTGCTCCTCCAAATTTATCTGAATGATTTAATATTAAAACTTTCATTTTTATATTTAATTAAATAATTTCAATAATTTTTAATTTACAATAATTTTTAATAATCATTATTTTCATACCATTTTTGAAATATTAATAATGACCACAATTTTGTTGAAGTTTTATAGTCATTTTCATTTTTTTTTATTTTTATGAGCATTGGCAATATACATTCAATTAAGATATTCGGATTAAAAATATTTTGTTTCTCTATTTTTTTTTTGTTAAAATAAAATTCAAATTCATTGTAAAAATAAGTATTAATCCATCGAGATATTGGAAGTACAAACCCTTTTTTTTTATCGCTCAATGATTCTTGAAAATGCTTATTACGAAAACGTTTAATTAAGTATTTAGTATCAGATCTTTTCATTCTCATTTTTGATGGAACACTTAAAGCATACGAAGCAAGCTCGTTTTCTAAAAAACAAGGACGTGCTTCTAATGAATGAGCCATGGAAAATCTATCAGTCATCTGCAAAAACTCATCTTGCAACTGACTTTTTAAATCAATATAGCATATTTTATTCCGCACATCCGTAGTATCTTTACTTCTATAGAGATCGTAAAATAATTTTTCCACATTATTTTCATTATAAATTTCATTATTCAAAGTTTTTTTTTTTTCATATTTATTAAAATAATTATTTCTTTCAAAATAAAATTTATTGAAGATTTGATAGTTCTTATCCAATTTCAAATACTTAAATTGTTCAATAGCCTTCCATTTACCATAATTACCAAATAGCTCATCAGCACCAGTTCCAGTCAAAATAACTTTATAGTTTTTTGCAGCATATTTATAAATAAACCAAGAAGGTAATCCGCCTCCATAAGGTTCATCAAGTGCCTCAATCATAGATGGTAATTCGTCAATCAAATCTTTAGATTTAATTTTAATTTCATTATGTTTTGTCTCACAAATTTTAGAAATTTTACGAGCTTCATCTAATTCATCGACTATAAAATTTTCCTCAAAACCAAGTGAAAAAGTATTAATATTTTTATTATTTTGAGATAATGTCCTAGTTATAATTGAAGAATCTATACCACCAGATAACGATATGGATATTGGTACATCTGAAACAGTCCATTTTTTTATGGCATTTTGAATTTTTAGACCCAGTTCATCCTCTATATCTTCCAATGTTGCATTTAAAATAGTTTCATTAAAAGAAAAATCATACCAACTTATTATAGTACTAGAATTTTTATTTAGATTGAATTTTAAAAATGAACCGGAGGGTATTTTATTAATATCTTTATAAATAGTCTTATTACCCGAAATATACATTAGACTAAAATAGTCAGAAATTGAATTTTTGTTTAGTTCTAACTTTTTATTTAAAACTCTTTTAATAGCTTTAATTTCAGAAGCAAAATAGATTTCATTATTTTCAATATAATAAAATAAAGGTTTAATTCCAAACCTATCTCTAACTAAAAATAGATCTTTTTTAAAAGAGTCATAAAATGCAAAAGCAAACATGCCATTAAGTTTTTGCAGATTCTTTAAACCATCCATATAAATTATATAATTAAACAAAACCTCGGTATCTGAACTATTTGATTTAAAAATTATATTTTTTTGTATTAATTCTTTTTTTATTTCCTCAGCGTTAATTATTTCACCATTAAAAATTAATACATACCTTCCATCTTCAGAAATAAACGGCTGGTCACCAGATTTAATATCCATGATTGAAAGACGATTCATTCCCATGCCAAAAGTAGTGTTTTTATCAAAGTATGTAGTAGACTTATCTGGCCCACGGTGACTCAATATATTATTCATTTTATTTATTAAATTCTGTAAAGAGTCTTTACTTAATTTTTTATTATATAATCCTGATATGCTGCACATTTTATATTATTCCAATAAATCCAAATATTTGAAACTTAATGTTCTATTTTTTTTATTTTTAAGTAAATTTCCACAGTAAAATAATTTGTCAAAATTTAATCTTACTGATTTTATTGAATTTATAAATTGTTGATTTATGATTCTTAATGCAGTTTTTCTAAATACAGGATTAATATTTAAATCTTTTCTAAATGTCAAAATATTATAAACGGAAAATAATAATATTTTTGACTCTTCTATTGCTTTCTTATCTTGTTTAAAATAATGATCATTATTATTTTTTAACAAAAATTTTTTATACTCATGGATAGTTTTTGGCTTAATAACATAATTTTTATTTAGTTCCGATAAAGTATTGTTTGCAATTATTATTGGTTTAACACCATAGCATGATGCCTCCAAACCTGCTGTTCCATTAAATGTTACACATCTTGAAAATTTTTCAAAGACATTAAGATTTGAGGTTAGTTTATTATCGATTACGATATTAGAAGGAAGCTTTCCATTATAATATTTTTTTTTAATTTCATCTAATATAGCAATTGAATTTTCACCCCATACACCTGCATTTGGATGAATTCTTATTGACCATTTCTCTGGACTATTTTTTAAAATTTTTAAAGTTTCAATAATCCAATGATAATAATTAAAAAAAATTCTTTTTTTATCAATACTTGCAAAAGGTGAGTCCTTAAAAACGTGTAAAAAAACTACATTATTTGGAGTTATATATTTATTATTTTGTTTTATTTTTGATGCTTTCAAATAATCAGGATCATCTAGATCACCTGATAATCTTTTTTTCCAAAACTTATTTATTGTCTCTTTTTTAAATTTTTTACTAATTTTACTAAATAATTTTTTACTAATAAAACTCCATTCTATATCTTTATTTTGTGGTTGTCTAAAAATACATTGATTAGCATGGATAAATATTTTGATTTTTTTTTTTCTAAAAATTTCAAGTTTTATCCTATGATGATAAACAGAATGTGCTAAAAAAACAGTATTTATTTTATAGGTTTTGATTATATCAGTTGTTGATGCTTCCACTAATAATAATTTAAATAAATTTTTGACTCTCAAATATAAGTTAGGTTTTAAATTTTTTTCTTTAAGAGACTGAAAGCAGCTATCTAGAAAAGAGTGATAAAAAATTGAATTTAAGTTTTTTTTATCTAAATAGGAAAAAAAAAATATTAATTTATAAAAAAAAAAAATATTTTTTATAATTTTTAATAATACGGATATTATATATTTAAATCTAATTTCACTTGTGTTAAACAAAATTATATTTTGTAAGTTATAATATTCTTGTAATTTTAAATTTTTTTTTTTTAAATTCTTGATAAAATTATAAAAATCTTTTTTTTCAATCAAGATGTTATATTTTTTGTTTTTTGTATATCCCTTTATTATAGGAGCTAAATAAATTAAAGTTTGTGGGTCAAACCCACCACCTACATAAATATATTTTTTCATACAAATTACATTTTATATTTTTAATACTACTTTATAAAACAATATATCACTGTTCATAAATTAAAAACAAAACTGAATTAATTTAAATAAAACATATGATAAAATTTTGGTACAATTTTTAACTAAAGAAATCTAAGATTTTTTTTTATTAAAACATTATTTATAAAAAATTATTTTTTATAATAATTTTTATACCATTTTATAAATTTTCTTATTCCATCTTTATAGTTTGTAGTTGTCTTTACTGAAATATATTTTTTTAATTGTTTGGTTGAAGATCTAGTATTTATCATATCTCCTGTTTGTAAAGATAGATAATTAATCCTCACTTTCTTGCCTAAATTTTTTTTAATTTCATTCACATAACTCATTAATTGTACGTTTTTACCAGCAGAAAGATTAAAGACTCTATAAGGAGCGTTATCATTAGTTTTTTTTTTAATATCTGGTGGTTTTTTCAAAAGAGATTTGATCATGAAAATAACATCATCAATATAGGTAAAATCTCTTGTATGTTTACCATGATTAAAAATATCAATTTTTTTATTTTCAATAATATTTTTTGTAAATTTAAAATATGCCATATCTGGTCTACCCCATGGTCCATAAACTGTAAAAAATCTCATACATATAGTGGGTATCTTGTACAAACTAGAGTATGAGTATGCCATGATTTCACTTGATCTTTTTGTTGCTGCATAAAATTGAATTGGGTTATCTGCAGAAAAATTTTCTTTGAAAAATTTTTGCTTAGTATCGCCATAAACGCTGCTTGTACTTGCAAGTAAAAGATTTTTTATTTTTAAATTTTTACAACACTCTAATACAGAAAACGTACCAAGTAAGTTTGAATGAAAATATTTCTGTGGAAACTTTAAAGAATATCTAACACCTGCTTGGGCAGCTAAGTGAACTATATGTGTAATTTTATTTTTTTTTATAATTCTGGTAAGTTTTTTTGTCTGTGTAATATCAAGTTTATAAAACTTAAAATTTTTACTTTTTAAATTATTTATCCTGTCTTTTTTTAATTTTTGTGAATAATAGGAATTAATATTATCAATCCCAACAACTTTAAAATTTTTTATAAGATTTTTTGCTAAATTAAATCCTATAAAGCCTGCAACACCTGTTATAAGAACATTCATATTTTTTAACCAATTAACATATTATTTAATACTTAACTAAAATCTTATCATTTTTTTTTAGAGAATTAATTATTTTAAATATCATTTCACTTGAATTTTTTTTAAAAAAAGGATTCTTACATGATGCACAGTTCTTTAAAAAATTTTTATTATTTTTAATAAAATTAATTTTTTTTATAATTTCTTTTTTAGAATAGTTTGAGTTAATTATATTTTTAGATTGAGGTCTTCCATTTTGTCTATTTCCAATATTAATCACAGGTTTTTTAAACATTGATGCCTCTATAATTCCACTTGAAGAATTTCCTATCATCCCTGAAGAATTACTTAGTAACTTCAAGAAATCAGATCTCTCTAAATTTGATATTAATTTAATTTTTTTGTTTTTAATACGTTTGAGTTCTTTTAAAATTACTTTATATCCTAAATCATTATTAGGATAAATCCAAGTTGCACTTAGATTTGTATAATTAATTGCACTTATCAATGAATAAATTTGTTTTTTTACCATTTTATGCTCATTTAAAACTGGATGAAAAATTACAACATAGTTTTCATTAGCTTTAGCCTTAATATTTTTGAAGTCATCAAGTTGAGGCGCACCAGTAAAATAAATTCTTTTTTTTTCTTCACCCCATAATTTTAATCTTTCACATGCATTTTTAGAAGGAGCAAAATGAAGATGGCAAAATTTTGATAAAACACTTCTACTTAAATCATCAACATGACCAGATTTGTCTCCAGCTTGCACATGTGCCAAAGGAATATTCATGTATGTGCAAGTTATACAAAAAGCTAAAGTTTCAATTCTATCTCCAGTTAATACAACTAAGTCTGGCTTGATAGTATTAAGTTTTTTTGAATATCTAATTATTGCCTCACCAAAATTTTTTGGCCATGTATATAAATTTTTTCCAGGACTTCCAAATTTTACTTTATAATTAATTTTTAAATTATTTTTTTTAAATAATTTATTATTTATTTTCATTTCTTTTTCTAAATAATTTCCTGATATTAAAATTGAATATGATTTTTTATACTTTTTGAAAACTTTTATTATATTATTTGAGTATGAAAACGTGGCACGAGAATCAAAAAAAAATAATATTTTTTTTATTTTATTTGATGCCATTTAAGTTTTTTATTTTTTAAAATATTTACTTTTGCCTTCTTATTAATTAATTTAAAGTAATCTTTAGCAGGAATTTCATTTGAATTTGGAGCAGGACGTTTTACTGTTATATTTCTATTATCAAGCACATCTCCTTTTTTTATATTTGTAATAGAAACTACAGACTCTCTAGCCCATTTAATTATTTGTCTCTCTTCTTTGTGTATAATTTTTTCATTATTTCTAGTTGCATAAAAAATATCTCTAGACCCTCTTACCAGTTGTTTTAATTCATGGGGCTCTAAAGAAGAAGCGTGGTCAGGTCCTTTTGCTTTTTTGTTAAGTGTAAAATGTTTCTCAATAATTTTTGCACCAAGTGCAATACCTCCTAAAGAAGTAAATATATCAGATGTATGATCAGATAATCCTGATATTACATTAAATTTTTTTGAATATAACTTAATAACATTCAAATCAGATATTCGCGGATCACAAGGATAGGACGATGTACATTGTGTTAGAGCTATATTTTTATTAAGCTTATAAACTTTGTTAAATGTGTATTCTACTTCTTTCATTGTTGACATTCCCGTAGAAATAATTGTGGGTTTTTTTTTCTTTGCTATGTATATTTGCAAAGGAATATTGGTTAATTCACCCGATCCAACTTTAAAAAATTTTAACTTTACATCTTTTTCTAATATATCAGCTGATTTAAATGAGAACGGTGTACATAAGTAATCTACATTTTTTCTTTCACAATATTTTTTTAAATAAATATGCTCCTTAATATTTAAATTAGTACGATCTAATGTTTTAAATAAACTTTCTTTAAAATTTTTAGATTTAGGAGTAACTTTCAACATTTCATCCTCTAAAACATGAAATTGAAATTTAACTGCAGATACTCCTGCATTAGATGCTTCATCAATCATTTTTTTTGCGATTTTTATATTACCTTCATGATTGATACATGCTTCAGCAATAATATATGGCTCGCTTATTTCTGTAATTATTTTTTTGTTTGAAATTTGAAATTTGGCTTTCATCTAATATAATTTTTTACAAATATTAAAGTCATCAATATCATTTATATCTATTGATTCATATTTATTTGTAATAAAATAATTCCAATTTTTTAAAGGATAAATTCTTTTAAATTTTTTAAAAAATTTTTCTGATACATAATATAATAAGCTATTTTCATATAAATATGGGATCATTTTTTGTGTCATTTCTCTTTTTTTATACATTGAATTAAAATATTTTTTTGAAAACTTTGAAATATGATTGTTTATAAGCGTTACAGTTAAACAATGATCTAATTTTTTTTTGAGAGAATGATTTACAAATTTTTTTAATGTAGAAATTTTTCTAAGAGGAGATGTTACCTGCAAAAGAACTATACCTGAATATTTCTGATTAGTTTTTTGAAAAAATTCAATAATAGCGTTATCAACTTGAGAAAATGTTTTTGAATTTTTTTGGCTTCTTTTTACGCAATTAATACCAAACTTATTGCCCAAATTTAAAATTTTGTTCGAATCACTTGATAAAACTATATTTTTTTTTCTAAATAAATTTGATTTTAAGGCTTGATTAATAGTTATTTCTGTTAATGTTAATTTATTAATTTTTTTTAAGTTTTTATTTTTCAGTCGTGTTGATCCTGATCTTACGGGTATAAAACATATCAAGTTTTTATTTTTCATGCTTAAATAATTATATTAGTTTTTATTGTTAAAATTAATATTTTTAAATCAGTTTAAAGTAAAATTATGTTTTTTTTATTATACAAACTATGAAACCTTCCCCTTAAATCAATGATTATTTTGTTTGATTTGAGCATATCTTTATAATCAAATTTATCATGATCTGTTGCAATAACTATTAAGTCAAATTTTTTGTAATTAATTTTTTTATATTCAAGTGTTTTAATTATTTTTTTATTAATTTTTATTTTTTTAACAAATGGATCGCAGTAATTTACTTGACATGTATTTTTATTTAAAAGACCTTTAAAAATCTTAACAGATGCTGACTCTCTTGTGTCTTCAATATTTTTTTTATAAGCCATACCCATTAATAGTATTTTTTGATTTTTTTTACTTTGATTTTTAATAATTTTTTTTATCTCTGAAATGATCCAGTTTGTTCTGAATTTATTAATTCTCGCTGATAATTCAATAAACTTTACTTCAAATCCTTTTTTTTTTGATATCCATGAAAAATATAAAGGATCAATTGGTATACAGTGTCCACCTATTCCAGGCCCTGGAAAAAATTTGCTATAACCAAATGGTTTGGTTCCTGCTATGTCAATTATACTATATGTATTTAGGTTTAAATGTTCACAGGCTATTTTTAACTCGTTGATTAATGCTATATTAATTGATCTATAAATATTCTCAAAAAGTTTTGATGCTTCTGCAATCCTAATTGATTCTGCAATTTTAGTTTTTTTTACTATCAATTGATATAATAAATCACAAATTTCTAAAGAATTCTTTCCAATTCCTGAAACTACTTTTGGAGTATTTTGAAAGTCATATTCTTTATCACCTGGATTTTCTCTTTCTGGCGAATATCCGAGGAAAAAATCTTTGTCGATTTTAAACTTATTATTTAGATGTTTATAAAATATATCTTCAGTGCATCCTGGGTAAGTTGTACTTTCGAGAATAAGTATCTGACCTTGCTTTAAAAAGGGTTTAAATTTGATCCATCCATTTTTGATATGAGATAGGTCAGGTTTTTCTTTTTTTAAAGGAGTTGGCAGACAAACAATTATGACATCGCATTTATTAATATTAGAAATTTTATTCTCTAAATTTAAATATTTTATTTTTTTCTTTATTTCAGAAGATTGTATATATGAATAAGGAGAAATTTTGTTTTTTAATAATTCTATTTTTTCTTTATCATTATCAAAACAATAGACTTTGTTTTGATTTTTTGAAAAAGCAAGAACTAATTTAATACCAACATAGCCAATTCCAATTAAACCAATATTCAAAGATTTTTTTTTAATTTTGTTTAATAGATTTTTTTTAAATTCTTTCATTTTAAATATTTATGAATATAAGTTTAGATACAATATAACTTTTAAATAACAATAAAATTTTTTATGGATAAAGTGCTCATTACTGGGGGAAGTGGCTTCATCGGCAGTCATCTAGTAGATAAAATGTCTATAAATCACAAAGTAATAGCTATAGATAATTTTTTTCAAAACAAGAAACTTAAGACATTTAACAAAAATGTAAAAATAGTAAAAGGTGACGTAAGAAATAAAGAGCTAATTAATTATTACTCAAAAAATTGTTCAACAATTTTTCATTTAGCTGCAATTATAGGTGTAGATGTTGTTGCTGAACGGAATATAGAAACAATGGAGTGTGAATTTATAGGTTTGAAAAATATCTGCGAGGCTGCAAAAAAAAACAAGGTTAAAAAAATAATCTATTCATCCTCGAGCGGAGTATATGGTACGATGAATTTTGAAAAAAATGTAAAAGAAGATATACCTGTTGCGCCTGTTTCTGCATATGCATTTGCAAAAAGATTTGGGGAGATATATTTAAAAAATTTTTATATTGAAAATAAAATTCCAACTATTGCGGTTAGACTATTTAATGTTTATGGGCCTAGACAAGATAATAGAATGGTAATACCAAGATTTATCGAGCAAGCCAAAAAAAATAAACCTATAACGGTATATGAAAAAGGAAATCATACTAGAGATTTTACATATATATCAGATTGTATTCAAACATTTTACTTATTACACAAAAAAAAAATTAAAGAATTTCAAATTTTCAATTCATCAAAGGGAATAGATATGAGTATTAAAGATCTTGCAAAAAAAATAATTAAAGAGACAAATTCCAATTCAAAAATTGTAAGTGTAAAAGTTCCAAAAAAGATTTTGCAGTTTCAAGTCGAAAAAAGATGTGGTAATTCGTCAAAGTTAAAAAAATTTATAAATTTTAAACCAGAAATAAATATTAATATCGGACTAAAAAAAACTATAGACTCAATAAAATAATAAAACGTAATATCATAAATTTAATATTTTGTGTTTGATATTTATTTAAATATTTTTTTGTTGGTTTAGAAATATTTAAAATAAGTAAATAATTTTAATCTTCTTCTCAAAATAAAAGGGATAAAAAATAAAACGTTATATATATTTCTCAATATAGAGTTTTCTCTATTAATTAAATTTTGAAATTCCCATCGCGATATTTTTAAATTATTGATAATCAAAGATAACTTATTTTTATAAATTGGAGTTTTTGAAAAGTTGTATTTTTCAATATACTTTTTTAATATCAAATTGATTAATTTTTTTTCTCTAGTTTCAATATCTATAGAATAATCGTAAATATTTTTTAAATTTTTAATTAAATATGGATCCAAATTTGGTTGTTTTTTCGTCTTAATATCAAGACCCGATATATTTTTTGGAAGTTTGTCTAATTTAAAGTTTTTAAAAATAGAAAATTTATCAAAATTATTCTCAATTTTTTTTCCTAAAAATTTACCTACTTTTAATAATTCAAAATTAGTGTTCTCTAAAAGATCCCTATGGTTAATTACTAAATTATTTTTTTCAAAATCAGGGTCTTTATCATATTTACTTAAATATTCGAAATGCAATTTCATTCTTCTTTCTATATAAATTTCTAAATTATCACCCCCTAAATTAAAGCTTGTTCTTTTTATATTTGAATCTTTAAATCTAGAAGATATTACTAGTGATCTGTAAGCCTCAATAGGATCTCTAATTAAATGAATAAATTTCATTTCTGGAAATAAAATTCTATAATTTTCTAAAAATGATACCTCTATAGATCTAAATATTACATAATCAGGATTGTTAATTCCTATAAAAGAATTAGAACATGTTTTTAAATAATTACTTACGAATGATATTGGATTAACTTTATCTTTTTTAAATAAATCTTTGTAATTTAAATTATTTTTACTAAGTGAGTATTTTAAAAAATTTTTATTAATATCATATAAATCTTTTTTATAATATTTATATAAACATCTAGATGAATATCTTTCTCTTAAATCTAATTTTTTTTTTAACTTAGATGCATAATGTGTTTTTCTAAAATTAGATGAATATATTGAATTGAGATCATCATATACTGATAAAAATGAAATTTCTGTCGGATGTACATACGTATTATCTAATTTATCAATCATTCTTGAAAAAATAGAACTACCTGTTCTTCCTACAGAAAATATTCCTATTAAGGACATTTTTCTCAATTTTACTTCGAATATTTTTTTACCATCTCAGCAATTATCATCTTTGATGTAAATTGCTGTTTCCAATTTGGATAATCTTTTTTAAATTTTGTCATATCGGTAATCCACCATTTATGATCTCCCTTTCTTGGTTTTTTTATAAATTTAAGTTTCATTTTTTTTTTACTATAGAGCTCTGCATATTTAATTGCTTCTAATACAGAACAATTTGAAAACTTGCCCCCACCTACATTATAAACTGCTCCACTATTTGGCTTTAAATAAATATGCCAAAACATTGCTGCCAAATCGTAAGCGTGTAAATTGTCTCTCACTTGTAGCCCAGAATAGCCTATAACATTATACTTTTTATTATTAACGCAGCTTTTAACTAAATGAGACAAAAATCCATGCAAAGATACTCCAGCATGCCTATATCCAGTAAGGCAGCCCCCTCTTAAAACAGTTGTTTTTAGACCATAATATTTACCAAATTCTTGTACTAATACATCTGCAGCTACCTTTGACGCTCCAAAAACACTATGCATACTATTGTCTATTGACATTAATTCTGAAACACCTTTTTTAATAGAATTACTTTTTGGAATAAATCTCATCCCTTTTTTTTTAAATTTTAAATAATTTATTCTATCTCCATAGACTTTGTTAGTTGACATAAAAATGAAAACTGCATTTTTACAGTATTTTTTTACAAGATATAATAAGTTTAATGTACCATTTGCATTTACATTAAAATCTTCAACAGGATTATCATAGGAGTAATCGTGAGAGGGTTGAGCAGCACAATGAATTATTAAATCTAATTTATTTTTCTCCTTTAGAAATACCTTTTCTAACTTATCTTTATCCCTGATGTCGACGTTATAGTTTTTAAAATTTTTAATGTTTTTTTTTAATGCACTATAATTCTTACTTATATCACCTGCTTTACCAAAAAATTTCTTTCTCGTATTATTCTCAATTCCTATAATTTTAAATTTTTTATTACTAAAGAAAAAGCAAGCTTCTGAACCAACTAAACCGCCAGATCCTGTTATTAGAACTTTTTTCAACTTACTAATTTTTTTGAAATTGATTTATAATTATGTTTCGTTTTAACAAAATTATATGCATTTTTTGTAATAACATCAATCTTATATTTTTTATTTTATGCTAAATCGATAATTGAATTCGTAAGACTTTTTACATCTCTAGTAATTATACAATTGTAATTATTTTTTAACTCTGGGACACCATTTTTACTCTGATATGTAGTGCAAACTAAACATTTTTTTGAAAATGCATGTAAAATTTTTGTTCTTACGCCAACGCCATAGTTGCTAGGATATAAAAGCAAATCCATATTATCTAATGAATTTTCTGAAAATGATTTTTTAATAAAGTTTTCTACTTCAATACTAGCGTGATGATTTGCTAAAATATGGGGTCCATATTCATATGTAAATCCTTTGTAGTAATAACTTTTACACATTCCTCCTGCTCTTTTTGATTTTTCTAAAACTACAACATTGTAACCTTCATCAGGGAGTGTTCTGGCCAACACAGATCCAGCTACACAACTACCAATTATAATTATCTTCATTTTATGAATTTGTTGAAATTATGTAAAAAAACTTTGTGGGCAAAGTACTTTTTAAATGTTTTTTTTCCATTACGACTAATTTTTTTTTTTATTGATGCATTTTTATATATTTCTACGATATGTCTCGTAATTTTTTTTGAAGAATTTGCTACTAAAGCATTATATTTATTTTTTATCTCTGGAATCCCTTTTTTATTTGAAACATGAGTAACTAATGGACAGCCGTATCCAAAAGCTGTAATTATTCTTACTCTAATACCTAAGTCGATAGTATTTGGTGTTAGGATCATGTTAGATTTTAAAAAATACTCATCTGCTGGTTCGACCCTACCTAAAAAATTTATATTATTCATAAAATTATATTTTTTTTTATAATTTTTAAAATTTCTACCAATAATGTTAACTTCAAATTTTCTTGGATCAATTTTTTTTATAAGATTTGGGTATATTTTGTAAAAAAAAAAATCTAGTCCAGATTTAGTAACTGTACCAGATAAATCTCCTATCATTAAAATAGAAAATTTTTTAAATTTTTTACTGGTTTTTTTAAAATTATCATATAAGGGAGTTCTAATATAATAACTTTTTACTCCCAAGGTATTTGACCACTTAACATAATGGGCTGCAAAAAAGAAAACTTTTTCACAATTTTTTGTAATTTTCTTAAAGATTTTATCTAAAACAATTATTTTCAACTTTTGAAACAATTTATAGAATGGCTTTATCCAAATTTTTTTATAATTTAAATGGTTATTACTAATATTTTCTATTACCTTTTGGGTAGGGTCACCAAACATTGGATAAATTTTATAATTTAAATCATACATTGCCACTAGGGGCTCATAATGATAACAAATAATAAACTTAGGTTTAATTTTATCTAAGATAAAACTTAAATTATTTTTATATTTTATCCATTTATAATAATTTTCTATATTAGGAAAAATAAAATCTTTTAAAACATAAAACTTATGAAAGAAGTTATTTTTTTTGTTCTTTTTAATATTGATATAACTAATTTTTATTTTCAAATTGTTTAATAATTTCTCATTTTCTTTTTTATCTTTTGAGTATTGACCAGGTTCATATAAAGATATTACATGGATATCGTACTGTTTTCTTAAAGCTTGAATTATCCCATAACATGTTTGGGCCCCACCATGATTACCCATGGAAGGTAATCCTGCTAAGGCTAAAACAATTTTGTCTTTCATTATATAAATTTTTTTAGAACTGATTTATACTTTTTTTGCCAATTTAGTGTATCTTTTATAATGTTATTAATATTTTTTCTAGGTTTCCATTTATAAATTTTACTCACAAAATTATTATTAGTTATATAAATTGGTACATCATGTAGAGAAGTAGTCTTATTTACTTTTACTTTAACTTTGTATGAAAAAAAATAGGAAACTAAGTGAGTTAATTTTTTTAAATCAATTGAATTTTTTAAACCTCCACCAATATTGAAAGTTTTATTATTAATTGTATCAAATTTTAAAATTTGTTTTAAAATTATATTTTTTAAGTCATCTATATGAAGTATGTCTCTTACCTGATATCCGTTACCTCCATATCCATTATAAGAAAGTTCAATTTTATTTAAATATCTCCAAATCCAAAGGCTAATAAAACCCTGTTCTACTTTACCAAATTGCCATGGTCCTGCTATTACTCCGGGTCTGTTAATAATGTACTTTAAACCATAGAAATTAGAATACTCCTTTATTAACATTTCAGATGCTAATTTAGTGAAGCCATAAAAGGAGATTGGAGATAATGTTGAGAATTTTTCATCAATTATATATTTTTTGCTTAAATTAATTCTTTTATTTAAAATTTTTTTGCCAACTAGCTTATTAATTTTATCGATTGAGTAAACTCTGCTTGACGAGAAAAAAATTAAGTAACTTTTATCTTTAAGACACTTTTCTAAAATATTGTTTGTTCCATTAAAATTAGTACTTAAGGTTTCTTTTATTTTATTTTTGGGAGTATTGACAGATGAGTCTGCACAACAATGTATGATAAAATCATATTTACCTAATTTATTTATTTTATTTCTATTTGAAATATTAATTCTAAAATTTTTTATTTTTTTTTTTTTTAATCTGATTTCATTTAACTTTGATCCACTTCTTGAGAGGTTATCTAACGAGTCAACTTTAAAGTTTATGTCATTAAGATGCTCAACAAGGTTTGAGCCAATAAAGCCACATCCACCTGTAACTAAAATTTTTTTAATTAATTTCATGTTTAATTATTTTTACTTAGATAAGATTTTATAAGGCATCAATATAAATAGTTTAAATTTTTTTCAGTGCATAAATCAAGCCAATTGAGCTATTAGTACTGGTCAGCTGCACGCATTACTGCGCTTCCACATCCAGCCTATCAACGTGGTGGTCTACCACGGCTCTATAGGAAG
>Ga0181552_10000173_pt1 | contig 44701 bp, 43 predicted proteins | sample 011ome_18_FD_130583 | JGI IMG/M metagenome (GOLD analysis project Ga0181552, IMG submission 130583) | Coastal salt marsh microbial communities from the Groves Creek Marsh, Skidaway Island, Georgia - 011501BT metaG (megahit assembly) | ecosystem: Environmental > Aquatic > Marine > Intertidal...
ACTAGCAGTTTGCTCCATTTGTGTCCATTCCCATGAAAACAAAAAATCATCAGAATTGATTTTAAAAACTTTTTGTAAACCTACTGTAACTGCTCTACTGTGATCAGAATCTAAAAGTAAATCCCTAATATTTTGTTTTGCATCATTAAAATGATATTCTCCATAAATTTCCGCTTTAGAATCTTTCCATAACCACCTTAAAAACACTCCAGCCGCTTCATTAGTTTGTGCTTCATAATTTTCATACTTATCGTTTTTTCTAAATAAGTTGTCAAAAACAGGGAACCATGTTGGATTTCCCTCCATCCACCAATATTTACCCTCGAATAATGCTGAGTATGCCTGAACCCATCTAATAAAGCCCAAGGACAAACCAGACACCCATTTTGGAGAATAAGTAATTGAGTAACCTTGAAGATATCTCCAATCATCAGTTCTTCCCTCTTGATTAATTTTAGGAACATAAATATTGGTTCCAGCATATTGAAAATCAGAATTTGCAGGTAAATAGCCAGAAGATTCTAGCCTGCCTGAAATTAGTTGCCACTCAAAATTTCCTATTTTAGTTTTTAAGGGCTTAGTGGTATTAAAAGTTATGTGTTTGAACCCACTGGCATGATTACTCATCATAATACTATTTCTAATTGAGGGTCCCCACCAAATATTTTCATTTGAAATTCCAAGACTCAGGTCTTTAAAATTTAACCGAATACTTGATTGTCCTATTAATGTTTTGCTGATACTTTTTTCACCAAATCTTTCAGGCATGTCAATTTTATTCCACAGTTTGTATCTTTTAGCCCAAATCACAGGATAGTGACCGTTAGGTCCCTCTCCAAAACCTTCAAAATCTTTATTTTCAGAATACAAATGTTCAGGTTTAAGCTGAATGGATAATGGACCAATTTCCGCATAAATTCCTGCACTTATTATGTGTTGATAACCACGATTTGGAATCATACTTCCATTATTTCTATTGTACGGATGATGGCTGTTAAATTCAATATTATAATCTAGCGGTAAAATTTTTATTTTCCCTTTATCATTAAAAAAAGTTATTAGAGTTGGAGAGTATTCTTCAGTATTAAAAACGTTATTTTTAATTTTATGTCCGCTAGTTCCGATATCAAAGGGTTTTAGAGTAAATGAAACATCATTTTTGAATTTACCTGCTATTTGTGAGGTTCTTAAATAATTTGATAAATAGGACTCGTTTAAATTAATTGTCTGGCAAAATGATACAAAAAATGTGAAAAACAAGAATAAGAAAAGTTTGTATTTCATTATTCGTAAGATATTACTCGGACTTTTAAATTATCCATAGACCAACTTTCGTCACATTTAGATTGATTAACTCCAAAATCATCTATTGCGTTTGGTTGGTAAAGTTCATCGTAAAATCTTATTACTACGGCATTACCTGAGTGTTTAAATCCTTTTTCTATTTTATATAGTGTTGTCTCTGCACCATAAAATGAATTTTGACATGTTTTGGGTAAATTAGTAATATTACTTCCTGTTTTGGGGTTATTTTCAAAAGGGTAGCTTTCAGGGTATGATTGTCGTAAGCAATAATTAGGAAAACAAACGCTATTTGAAAAAGTAGTTACAAATTTGTCTGATGATGTGTCTTTTATCAAATCCATTTCAGGATCTAGTTCAATTATCCATTTGTCAGGCTTGTCATTTTCTGGAAATCTATTGGAATTACCATCCCAGGTTCCATGAATATATAGATCAAAAGAAATAAAAATATAATCATGATCACCTGTATCCTTTAAATGAAGTGTAAAGCCATCGTTATTAAAATCACCTATTACTTTGGAACCATTAAATGTAGATGTAAACCCACCATCAATTTCTGATAAATCTTCAGATTCAAAATTATTTTCATAAATTAATTCATCTCTTGAAATTTCGGGATAGGAACATGAATTAACAAATAAAAAGCTTACAAATAAAATGTATAAATATTTCAATGTTTTATTTTTTTATTAAAACTAATATAATTAAATCAATTTATGATAACATCAATTTCAATATTTGGTTTTCATACTTTAATCAAGTACTTTTGTTACTTAAATTATGTTAGATTCTTTAATTACATCAAAAACTAGACTAAGGCTTATTATCAAGTTTTTTTTAAACATTGCTAACAAAGGTTATTTAAATAGTCTTGCAAATGAATTTGGAGAATCCACTAATTCTGTAAGAAAAGAATTAAATAATTTATCTTCAGCTGGGTATTTAGAGAAGAAGAATCAAAACAATAAAGTTATTTATAAGGCCAATACTTCTCACCCTTTATTTAAAATTATTCAAAAAATAGTTCATAAGCACCTGGGTATTGAAGAAATCTTAGATTCGGTTTTAAAACAAATTGGAGAGGTTAAAAAAATTATGATTCTTGGAGATTATGCAGAGGGAATTGATAGTGGGCATATAGAAATTTTAATTGTTGGAGATGATTTGAATAAAGACTATCTTAAATTAATAACTCCTAAAATAGAGAAAAAAATAAATAGAAAAGTGAGTTTTTTTGTCTCAAATTCAACTCTGAAACAAAAGACTTTAACTATTTTTGAGGCATAAAATATTGATTTTAATTTATAAATAATTGTGATTTTATTGGCGAAGCCATTGATTAAAGTTAAGGTTATAAAATGAATAAAACTAAAGTAGGCATAATTGGAAATGGGTTTGTGGGAGAGGCAATTTCATTCGCCTTTTCCTCGGTAGCAGAATTATATATAAATGATACTGATCCATCCAAATGTTTAAATGATTTAGAGTCTGTACATGATTGTGATTTTGTATTTGTTTGTGTTCCAACTCCAATGTATGAGGATGGATCTCAAGACTTATCATTTGTTGAAACTGTTTTTGAAAAGGCTAATAATAAACCACTCTATATTTTAAAATCAACTGTGCTTCCTGGCACAACTGAAAAGTTGTCTAAACAATATCCAAAATGTAAAATTATATTTTCTCCGGAATTTTTAACGGAAAGAACTGCAAAGTTGGACATGTTGACTCAGTCCAGAATTATTTTAGGAGGAGAATTATTATTAACAGAAAAAGCAAGAGACTTGTTTAATCTGAGATTTAAAAACAAAAATATAATACAAACAGATTCAAAAACAGCAGAACTAATAAAATATATGAATAATACCTTTTTTGCAACAAAAGTGAGTATTATGAACGAGTTTAAGCTTTTGTGTGATAAAATTGGAGCAAATTGGGAAGATGCATTAATGGGATTTGTTTCTGATGGAAGAATTGGTGACAGTCATTTAAATGTTCCAGGTCATGATGGAAAGCTCGGTTATGGAGGAACATGTTTCCCTAAAGATGTTAATGCACTTCTTTTTTTTTCTAAAAAACATAAAATTGAATTAAACTCCATTGCAGGAGGTTGGATTACAAATTTAAAAGTAAGACCAGAAAAGGATTGGGAAAAAAAAGAAGGTAGATCAGTGACTTTTAAAAAATATAAATAATATGGCTTCGATATGAAGTCAGTAAAAATAAGCTATGAAAGTAGGAATAACCTTTTCAACATTTGATCTTTTTCATGCTGGGCATGTTAAAATGTTAGAAGAAGCTAAACGTCAGTGTGATTATTTAATTGTTGGATTGCAGTTGGACCCCTCAATTGATCGTTCTGACAAGAACAAACCTTCTCAATCGATAATAGAACGTTATATTCAGCTAAAAGGATCTAAGCATATAGACGAAATTGTACCATATGTTTCTGAGCAAGACTTAGAAGATATTTTACGTTCTTTTAAAATTGACATTCGTATTATTGGAGAAGAATATAAAGGTAAAAATTTTACTGGAAAAGATTTTTGTAAGGCAAAAGGAATTGAGATTTATTACAATTCAAGAAATCATAGATTTTCATCTAGTGGGCTAAGAAAACAAGTGAAAAAATCAGAGGAAAAATAATAAATAATGAATATAGCAGTAATAGGTTCAGGTTATGTAGGATTGGTTTCAGGCACTTGTTTTGCTGAGATGGGAAATAAAGTTACTTGTGTAGATATTGATCCAATCAAAATAGAAAAACTTAATAAAGGGACCATTCCTATTTTTGAGCCTGGCTTAGAGACCATGGTTTTAAAAAATGTAAAAAATAAAAATTTGTTTTTTACAACAGAATTGTATGAAGCCTTGCAAAATGCAGATATTACATTTATAGCTGTTGGAACACCAATGGGAGATGATGGTTCTGCTGATTTACAATATGTATTGGCTGTAGCAAAATCTATTGGACAGTTGATGCAAAAAAATATGATTATAGTTGATAAATCTACTGTACCAATTGGTACCGCAGATAAAGTCAAAGTTACTATTCAAAAAGAATTAGATTTAAGAGATTCTGATATTGAGTTTGATGTGGTTTCTAATCCTGAATTTTTAAAAGAGGGAGCTGCAATTTCTGATTTTATGAAGCCAGATCGTGTAGTTATTGGAGCTGATAGTGATTATGCTTTAAAAAAAATGAAACAACTATATCATCCTTTTTGTATGTCTAGAGATCGTTTTATTTCCATGGACATTCGCTCTGCTGAAATGACCAAATACGCTGCCAATACCATGCTAGCGACTAAAATATCTTTTATGAATGAAATTGCCAATATATGTGAAAAGGTAGGAGCCGATGCTAATCTAGTAAGAATTGGAATTGGTTCTGACCAAAGAATAGGTTATAGTTTTATATATCCAGGTGCTGGCTATGGAGGTTCTTGTTTTCCTAAAGATGTAAAAGCACTAATAAAAATAGCCAAAGAAAATGGTTATGATCCGCAATTAATTTCCTCAGTTGAAGAAGTAAACAATACACAGAAGTTAGTGATCGCTCAAAAAATTGTAACACATTTTGGAGAAGATCTAACAGGATATACTTTTGCAATTTGGGGCTTGGCCTTTAAGCCTGGAACTAATGACATGCGAGAAGCCCCAGCCATTTATGTAATTAAAGAGCTTGTGAGTAGAGGTGCTAAAATAAAAGCTTATGATCCAAAGGCGATTGATGAAGCAAAAAAACAATATTTAAATGATGTTCAGAACATAAGCTACGTGGATTCTAAATATGATGTTTTAAAAGATTCGGATGCATTGGTATTACTTACGGAATGGAAAGAATTTCGTTCTCCTGATTTTGAGGAGATTAAAAAGAAATTGAAAAAGCCAGTCATTTTTGATGGCCGAAATCAGTACAACACATTTCATTTAAAGGAAAAAGGATTTGAATATTATCAAATAGGAAAAAAATAAATGAAAATATTAGTTACTGGCGCGGCTGGATTTATTGGATTTCATACTTGTTTAAAATTAGTAAAACATGGTCATGTCGTATATGGAATCGATAATATCAATGATTATTATGATCCTAAATTAAAATATGATCGATTAAATGAATTAGGTTTTTATGAAACCGAAACTAAAATTTTTAATAAGGAAGTTCTAAGCAATAAATTTAAGTTTTTACGCTTTTCTAGAATTGATTTGGTAGATGAAAAAAGTGTAATCAAATTATTTGAAAAAGAAAGATTTGAAGTGGTATGTAATTTAGCTGCCCAAGCAGGAGTCAGATACAGTATTAAGAATCCTAAAAAATATATTGATAGTAACATTGTAGGATTCTTTAATATTCTTGAAGCTTGCAGAAATTACAACGTTAAACATTTAGTTTATGCTAGCAGTTCAAGTGTTTATGGAGAAAGTAAAAAAGTTCCTTTTAAAACATCTCATAATGTTGATAGCCCTGTAAGCTTGTATGCAGCTACAAAAAAAACTAATGAACTAATGGCTCATTCATATGGTCATTTATATAATTTTAAAACAACTGGATTAAGATTTTTCACAGTTTATGGTCCGTGGGGAAGGCCAGATATGGCCTATTTTCTTTTTGTAGATGCGATTGTAAATAATAGACCTATAAATGTATTTAATAAAGGAGAAATGAAAAGGGATTTTACCTACATTGATGATATTGTACAGGGACTTTGTAAAATTATTGAATTAGATGTAAAAAATAGATTTCATTATAAATTGTTTAATATCGGAAATAATAAAACAGAAACTTTAATTGATTTTATTTCAAATATTGAAAAAATCTTAAACATTTCTGCTAACAAGAATTTTTTGCCAATACAAAGAGGAGATGTATCTCAAACTTGGGCAGATGTAGACGACTTGTATAATGAAGTAAAATATAAACCAAAGACAAATATTGATGTAGGATTAAAAAATTTTGTCAATTGGTATAAAAATTATTATTAATAAATTATGTATAAAGACAAATCAATTTTAATTACGGGAGGAACAGGATCTTTAGGTAAAGAACTTACAAAGTACATTTTTGAATTTCATCCTGAAATTCGAAGAGTAATTATTTTTTCTAGAGATGAGCAGAAACAATTTGTCATGGCTCAAGAATACCCCATTGATAAATATCCACAAATCAGATTTTTTGTTGGTGATGTAAGAGATAAAGATAGACTTTCAAGAGCTTTAAATGGCGTAGATTATGTTATTCATGCTGCAGCAATGAAACATGTTCATATTGCAGAATATAATCCTGATGAATGTATCAAGACAAATATTGGAGGTGCTCAAAATGTTGTTTCTTGTTCAATTGATCAAAATATTTCAAAAGTAGTTGCTCTTTCTACTGATAAAGCATGTGCTCCAATTAATTTATATGGCGCAACAAAGCTAACATCTGATAAATTATTTATTGCAGCTAATAAAATAAAAGGTAATAAACCAATTAATTTTTCAGTTGTTAGGTATGGTAATGTTATGGGATCTAATGGTTCAGTAATACCTTTTTTTATAAACCGAAAAAAATTAAACAATACTCTTCCTATTACAGATCCAAAAATGACTAGATTTAATATTTCTTTAATTGATGGTGTAAAATTAGTTTTTTATGCTTTAGAAAACTCTATTGGAGGTGAGTTGTTTGTACCTAAAATTCCATCATACAAGATATTAGATGTTGCTAATGCGATAGGGCCTAATTGTGAAAAGCCAATTATAGGAATCAGACCGGGAGAAAAAATTCATGAAGAAATGATTACAAGTTCAGATTCATTTAATACTTATGATATTGGAAAGTATTATGTTATTTTACCAGATGATAAAAAAATTAAAGAAAACTTTGAGAAAAATAATAAATTTAAAAAGGTCCCTTTAAATTTCAGTTATAATTCAAGAGACAATGAAGATTGGGAATCAGTTGAATCATTAAGAATAAAAATTAATTCTTTAGGCTTAAACTCATGAATCCAATTCCATACGGAAAACAAAACATTACCCAAAATGATATAGACCAAGTTGTTAAAGTCTTAAAATCAGATTATTTAACTCAAGGTCCAAACATTGATTTATTTGAACAAAACTTTTCTAAGTACGTTGGAAGTAATTATTCTGTTGCAGTTTCAAATGGTACTGCAGCTTTACATCTCTCAGTTATAGCTTTAGGTTTAAAAAATGGAGATAAGGTAATAACTAGTCCTTTGACTTTTGCAGCAACCGCTAATTCAATACGCTATTGTGGCGGAGAAGTTATTTTCTCTGATATTGATCCAAAAACTTATCTTTTGGATTATGATTCTGTTAAAAATTTAATTGAATCTTACCCAAAGGGAACTTTTAAGGGAATAATCCCTGTTGATTTTGCAGGGAGAGCAGTTGATTTAGAGAAGTTTAAAAATCTTGCAATTGAAAATGAAATGTGGATTCTAGAAGATTCATGTCATTCACCAGGAGGATTTTTCATTGATAGTAAAAATAAACACCAAAAATGCGGTAATGGAAAATATGCTGATCTTTCTATTTTCTCTTTTCATCCAGTAAAGCATATTGCTTGTGGAGAGGGCGGGATGATAACTACAAATAATAAGACACTTTATAAAAAACTTAGAATTTTAAGGACACATGGGATTACCAAGTTAAATAATGATTTCAAAAATCAACTAGATGTTGCTAGTGGTTTAAATCAAAAAGAAAGTATCACATATCCAAAATGGTATATGGAAATGCAAATTTTAGGATACAATTATAGAATTACAGAAATTCAGGCTGCTCTAGGAATAAGTCAATTAAAAAGAGCTAAAACTGGTGTAAAGAAAAGAAGAAAAATTGCTGAATTTTATTTCAATTTTTTTAATGGGAAACATTACATAATTAATCAATCAGGTTTAGTTGAGGGTCATGCATATCACCTATATGTATTGGAAGTTAAAAATAGATTAGGGTTATATAATCATTTATTGAAAAATAAGATATACGCCCAAATTCATTATTTTCCATGTCACTTAATGCCATATTATAGAAATTTGGGTTATAATATTGGAGATTTTCCAGTTATTGAAAAGTATTATAAAAATTGTATTAGTATTCCAATGTACCCTGAACTTAATGAAAATCAACTTAAAATAATTACAAATACAATAAATTCTTTTTATGAATCCAAATATTAAAGTAAACTTTACTGCAGAAGTTTCTTCAAATCATAACCAAGATATTAACAGATGTATTGAGTTTATTGAAAAAGCTGCATACTCAGGCTGTAACTCAGTTAAATTTCAGCTTTTCAAGATAGAAGAGTTGTTTTCTAAAGAGATTCTATTAAACAGTAAAAAACATAGGGACAGAAAAAATTGGGAACTTCCTATTGAATTTATTCCAAAGTTATCTGAGCATTGTCATAATTTAGGAATGAATTTTTCATGTACACCATTTTACATTGATGCTGTGAAACAATTAGAACCTTTTGTAGATTTTTATAAAATTGCATCATACGAGCTACTATGGAAAGAACTTTTCATTGAATGTGTTAAAACAGGAAAACCTCTTGTATTTTCAACGGGAATGTCTAACATTGATGAAATTAAAACAGTTTTAAAAAATATAATAGGATACAAAACTAAAGATATTACAATTCTTAAGTGTACGAGTGCATATCCGACTCCCCCAAATGAAGCTAATTTAGCTGCTATAAATACTTTAAAAGATGAATTGATAGAATTCAATGATTTTTTCAACTTAAATTTTGGTTACTCTGATCACACTGTTTCAAAAAATGTTATTAATAGAGCAGTTAATCATTATAATTGTGATTTCATTGAATTTCATTTAGATATTGACGGTAAAGGTGCTGAATATGATTCTGGCCATTGTTGGCTTCCTGATGAAATTAAAGAGGTTATTGAAAATATCAAAAATGACTTTATTGCGGATGGAAATGGTGTATTTGGACCAACAAAGTCTGAACTTCCAGATCGTTTATGGAGAGCAGATCCAATGGATGGACTTAGACCTTTTAATAAGATTAGAAAGAACTATGAATAAATTTTGTCTAGGAACTGTTCAGTTTGGTCTTGATTATGGTATTTCAAATGATATAGGAAAACCAAAGAAAAAAGAAGTTCGTAATATAATTAAATATGCAATAAATAATAATATAAATTTTTTTGATACAGCTCAATCTTATGGAAATAGTGAGGAAACTTTGGGAGTAATATTTAAAGATTTAGGTGTTCAAAATGAGGTCAATATCGTCTCCAAATTGTCTCCTAACATTAAAAAAAATCAAGTTTATCAAAGCATCACTAAATCTCTAAAAAATTTAAAACTAAATTCTTTGTGGGGTTTGCTTTTACATCGTTATGATCCAAGATTCATAAATCACGAATTTAGAAACATAATCGATGATTTAAAAAAAGAAAAAATCATATCAAATTTTGGTGTATCTATTTATAATCCGGATGATGCGATTGAGGCCGTTAATGATAATATTTATGACATAATTCAAGTGCCATTTAATATAATTGATAGGCGGCTAATTGATAATGATTTTTTCAAAATAGCCAATAAAAAAAATAAAAAAATTTTTATTAGGTCAATCTATCTACAAGGCTTGTTGTTGATGGATGATTTTGATTTAATTAAAAAGAAAATGAATTGGGCGATACCAATGATTTCTAATCTTCGAAAATACATCGATTCAAATAACATTGAATTGAAATCTTTTGCTTTTAAAGCTGTTGATAATCATGTTTCAAATGTTTTTTTGATAACTGGTGTTGATTCTTTGAATCAACTTAAAGAAAACTTACAAATTTTCAATAAAAAAAATCATTCACATGAAATTTATGAAAATTGGTGGAGTAATTTAAAATTATATCCTGATAAACTTTTAAACCCATCACTATGGTAGATGAACATGTTGACATTATCGCTATTATTCAAGCTAGATTAGGCTCTACTCGACTTCCTGGAAAAGTATTATTAGAAATAGAATCTAAACCAGTATTACAACATATAGTAAATAGATTAAAAAAAGTTTCTAAAATAGATAAGGTAATAGTCGCTACCAGCAAATTAGAAATTAATTCTAAAATTACATCTTATTGCAAAAAAAATAATATTGATTTTTTTGTTGGAAGTGAAGATAATGTCTTAGATCGTTTTTTTAATGCAGCTAAAGCATGTAAGCCAAACGATATAATTAGAATTACTGGTGACTGCCCTTTAGTTGATCCAGAGACTATCGAAAAACTTATTGATTACTATAAATTAAATAATTACGATTATTGTGGAGTAGCTACTGGAGCAGGAGTTGCAGACAATAATAAAATTTTTAAATTTCCTGATGGTTTAGATGCTGAAATTTTTAAATACTCAGTAATTAAAAAAGCTCATATGAATGCTTCTAAACAAATTGAAAAAGAACACGTTACTCCTTATATTTGGAGTAATCCTAGTTTATTTAATTTAGGAGTCTTTGAGAGTGATATAGACTACAGCAAATATAGACTTACATTAGATAATATTGAAGACTTTAATCTCATAAAATGGATTTATTCTAATTTGTATAAAGAACATGAATTTTTTAGTTTAAAAGATATAATTCAACTTATTGAAAAAAACAAGTATAAATTGAACACAAATAAACATTTAATTGGTAAAGAAGGATATGAAATTTTTTCGAAAAAAAGACAATAATTTTAAAAGCGGTAAAGGTCAAAAACTTTATCATAAAGCAAAAAAAATGATTCCTGGAGGTACACAATTGCTTTCGAAAAGACCTGAAATGTTTGCACCTGAAATATGGCCTGCATATTATTCAAAAGCTAAAGGTTCTAAGGTTTGGGATTTGAACGGAAATAAATATATTGACATGAGTATTATGGGCATTGGAGCTAATATTTTAGGATATGCAGACCCTGACGTTGATAAAGCTGTTAAAAAAGTTATTGATATGAGTATTTCATCTTCTTTGAATTGTCCTGAGGAGGTTGAATTAGCTAGCCTTTTAACAAATTTACATCCTTGGGCTAAAATGGTTAGATACGCTAGAAGTGGTGGTGAGGCAATGGCTCTTGCAGTTAGAATAGCAAGAGCTCATACAAAAAGAGATATTGTTTTATTTAGTGGTTATCATGGGTGGGAAGATTGGTATTTGTCTTCTAATGTAGGCAACAATTCTGCTCTTGACGGACAGTTAATGGATGGCCTTAATCCCTCAGGTGTTCCAAGATCATTAAAAGGAACTTCATTACCATTTTTTTTAGATGATATTGATGACTTTTATAATAACTTTAAAGGATTAGAAAATAAAATTGCAGCAATAATTATTGAGCCAGCTCGAGGAAATGAAGCTCCAAAAGAACTATTAAATAAGCTTAAGAATATTTCTAAAGATATAGGTTCAGTATTAATTTTTGACGAAATCACTAGCGGATTTAGAATGTGTGCAGGAGGAATTCATTTACGATATGGAATTAATCCAGATATTGCAGTTTTTGCTAAGTCTCTTGCAAATGGATATGCAATGTCTGCTATTTTAGGAACTGAAAATGTTATGGATTCTGCTCAAAACACTTTCATCTCGAGTACTAATTGGACAGAAAGGATTGGTCCTACAGCAGCAATAGCTACAATAAATAAATATATAAATAAAGATGTAGCTACTCATATAATAGATATTGGAAAAAAAACTCAAGATATATGGAAGGAAAAATCCGATAAATATCATTTAGATCTTAAAGTCTCAGGAATACCTACTTTAGGTGCAATGGCATTTCCTGGTAAAGATTCTCAAATTTTAAACACTTTTTTTGTGATTGAAATGTTGAAACTAGGCTTTTTAGGTTTTAGGCAATTTAAACCTTCTTATGCTCACTCAAATAAAGATTTAAAATTGTATTCAAATGCTGTGGATCTTGTTTTTGAAAAAATTTCTAAGACTTCGACTAAAGATTTATTAAAATCCCCAGTTGCACATTCAGGATTTTTTAGATTAACTAAGGAATGAATAATATTTTGTTTAGGTGTGACGGATCTTTAGAAATTGGAATGGGTCATGTTGTTCGTTGTTTAGCTCTCGCAGATAAACTAAGTTCTGATTTTGAATGTAAAATTAATTTTTTAATGATTGGTTCTGAACTTGGCATTAAAAAAGTCAAAAAGTCTTATGCTGTAATAAAACCTAGTCCGATAGATTTTAATTATAAAAATTGGTTAATGGATTCTATAAAAATTACAGAGTCTAATATTTTAATTTTAGATGTAAGAGATAATTTGAGCATTAATGATTTGAATTTTATTAAAGAAAATACTAAAATAAAAATAGTCAGTATCGATGATCCAGAAGATAAAAGATTAGCTTCAGATTTATTATTTTATCCTCCGGTTTTACAAATACAAGAAATGGATTGGAGTGGTTTTAAAGGAAAGGTTTACTGTGGATGGGAGTATGTTTTATTAAGAAAAGAGTTTTTAAAAAAGTATACAAAATCTTCTACAAAGTCTTTAAATATTTTGGTATCAATGGGAGCCACGGATCCACTAAATATGACTAATTTTGTAATTAAATGTTTAAAGGATATAAAAAAAGACTTCATAGTTACAATTGTTTTAGGTGATGGTTATAAATTTAGGAATGATCTTGAAAAACAACTATTAGAATCTGAAATGAAATATTGTATTAAAGTTAGTCCAAAAAATATTGCAAGAGTATTTTCTCAATCTAATTTTGCTATTATCTCTTTTGGCCAAACTGCATATGAACTAGCTGCAATTGGAATTCCATCTATATACTTATATATAAGTTCTGATCATGAAAAGAGCTCACAAATATTTTTAAAAAATGGCATAGGTTTAAGTGCCGGTCAATTTAAAGAATCAAAAAAAATTGAATTGAAAACTAGTATTATGGAACTAATTAATAATCCTAAAAAGTTAATTGAAATGTCAAAATGTTCAAGAGATTTAAATGTTTCAAATATGGAATTAATATCAAATAAAATTTTACTTAAATAAATCATAAAAATGAAAATAAAATATCAAGATGAAAAAGGAAATTTTCATGAAGGCAAATTGCTTGATTCAAAAAATGAATTTAAAATAATTGATTGTGAACTTTGTGGTTTTGCACATGCAATACCCATTCCTAGTGAAGATTTTTTAAACCAATATTACTCAGAAAAATACGTTGGCAAAAGACCAGAATATTTTAGTAGAATTATTGAAGATTTAGATTGGTGGAATATTTTATATGATGAAAAATATGATTTATTAGAAAAAAATCTTAAAACAAACAAAAGGAAAATTTTAGACGTTGGTTCAGGAGCAGGTTATTTTTTAAAAAAAGGAGTTGAAAGGGGTTGGGATACTTTAGGAGTAGAACCTTCTAAACAGTCTTCTAAACATGCTGAGGAATTAGGTTTAAAAATTGTAAATGAATCATTAAACAAAGGTAATTATAAAAATTTAGGAACATTTAGCGCTATTCACATGCATGAAGTACTTGAACATATTCCAGATCCTGTCGAGTTCATAGGTATGCTAAAAAAAATGCTTGATAAAAATGGATTACTAATGATAGTGTGTCCAAATGATTATAACCCTTTACAATTGTCTTATGCTAAATCTGATAATCATTGGTGGGTAGCTCCTCCCGAACATCTAAATTATTTTAATGTTAAATCAATTACTAAATTACTAGAAAAACTTGATTTCTCAGTTTTAGATTTAACAACTACATTTCCATTAGAGCTTTTTTTAATAATGGGCGACAATTATATTGGAAATAGTGTTTTAGGTAGAAAAATTCATACAAAAAGAAAGAATTTTGATAAATTATTATTTGAAAATAATGAAATATTAAGAAGGGAATTTTATAAGCAGTTAGCCAAAATTGGAATAGGAAGAGAATTTATTGTTGTAGCAAAAAAAAATAAATAAAATGATTAATTCAAAAAATGCTTTTCTATTTATTGGGGGAAGCAATTCACATCTTCCCTTTATAGAAGCTGCAAATAATTTGAATTTTTTCACAGTTGTTTTTGATTTAAATAATGATTGCTCAGGAAAAAAAAAATCTGATAAATTTTACAATATTAGTACTCACAATTTCGATGAAATTTTAAAAGCTTGTGAAGAAATTTCATTTAATTTAAAAATTAAAGGAGTTATCACATACAGTTCTGCCTCAGCTGCTCACTTTGTTGTTTGTAAGATTCGTGAAGTATATAACTTACCTAAAAATGATTTATCCTTACTAGAAACCCTGAACGATAAAGAACTTCAAAAAAAATTATTTTTAAAATTTAATATACCCTCTCCATGCAGCTATTTAGCTAATAATTATGAAGAAAGTGTTAAAATTTCTGATCATATTGGATATCCTCTAATAATTAAACCTCATAGTGATAGTCAAGGTTCTCTTGGTGTGCGATATGTTAAGGATAGTTTTAGTTTAGAAAAATGTTTTCACGAGTCATTTTTAAATTCAAAAAATGGAAAAGTTTTAATTGAGAAGTTTAGCAATGGTCAAGAATTTAGTGTAGATGGAGTTGTTATTTCTGAAAAAATTCATATACTTTCAATTTGTAAAAAACACACACTGGGTCCAAATAACGGTTTTATAATTGAGGGATTTGAAACAGCATTACTAAACCATCAACACACAAAAGAAATTACAGAATTGTCAATTAAAACATTGCAAACTTTTAAAGTTAAAAACTCTTTTTTTAGTCTTGATATTATTAAGGATGGAAATGAATTTATGGTGATTGAATGTGGAAATTTACTAGATTGCATGATTGATAGAATGTTATTTTATAATGAAATTGATGTATATAAATTGGCCATAAAAATGTTTTCAAATATTGTAGTTGATAAAATTTTTGATCCAATTCAAAATTATTCCGCTATGAGATTAATTTATTCATATGACAATGGTATATTAAAAATAAATTCAAATCATAATCTCACTTCAATTATTGAATGGCATAAAAAAGATGGAGACAAAATTTGTAAGCCCAGTTCAGTTGCGGATTTAGTTTGTATTTCAATTCTGGAAAATTCAACAAAAACAAATTATATGAACTTAATTGATTTAAATACAAAAAAATTATTTAAGGTATTATGAAAAATATTAGCATAATGATGATTGGTGGAGGAATCCAAGAAATTCCTGCTGTAAAAATAGCTAAATCTCTCGGCGTTAAAGTAATTGTAGCTGACAGAAATCCAAATGCTCCATGTTTCAAATATGCTGATTATAAGTGTATTGCTGACGGTAGAGATATTGAATCTCTTATTGCCTATGGACTTTTAAATAAGGATAAACTGAACATAAAATATATTTTTACATTAACAGAGCTTGTAACAAGTGTCTCCGCAATATCAAAAGCTTTAAATCTTCCAGGCACATCTCTTGAAAGCGTAGTTAAGTGTCAGAACAAAGAACTTTGTAAAACCATTTGGCTGAAAAATAAAGTTTCTACACCCAATGGAGGTGTTGTTACTAATTATGAATCAGCTAAAGATTTATTTTTAAAATTAAATAAATCAGTATTTATAAAAAAAATAATTGGTTTTGGCGGAGTAGGAGCTAGAAAAATAATAGGACAAAGTGAATTTGATTCTTTTTTTAATCAACTAAATCAAACCGATTTTCCCCTGATAATGGAAGAATTTATTAATGGAGATATGTTTGATGTAAATGGATTTATTGATATGAACGGTAACTTTCATAAGTTAGGGATTGTTGATAGATTTTTTCTGAATGATTTTCCTGTTGAAAAAGAAATTAGAAGTCCAAGTCGATTATCTAAACAAAAGCAAGAAGAATTATACAATCTTTTTTTTGAATCTGTTATTGCATTAGGAATTGAATGGGGGCCGGTGAAAGGAGATATTGTTTTAGATGGTGATAGCTTTAAAATTTTAGAAGTTGCACCTAGATTACACGGACCTAAAAACTCAGTATTTTTATTACCCTCAACTGGAATGAATATTTTAGAGTATTTATTAAAAGAGGTTTTAAATGATTTTTTCTCAAATAAAGTTCTATTTCAAAACAAGAAAGCTATTTTTACATCATTTTTACCATCATTTGGGAAAATAGTGGAAATTAGTGGAACAGAAAAAATTTACAAAGAGACAGGAATCGAAAAACTTTTAGTTTTTGCAAAAATTGGCGATACTATAAATAAGTATGAGGATTCAACTCATGTGCCAGCATATGTTTTAGTTTCTGGAAAAAGCTGGACAGAATGTGAATCTAATTTAAATAAAGCAAGAAAAATCGTTAAAATAAAAACAGTTTGAAATTATGAAATTAAATACTTTAACTCAAAAAATAAGAATTAATACTTTGTTAGCAATTTATTATGCTAAATCTGGTCATCCTGGTGGTTCCCTATCTTGCGTAGATATTTTAGCATCTCTTTTTTTTAATGAAATGAAATTGGAATTTTCTGATGACAAAAGATTGTTGAAAGATAGGTTTATTTTATCTAAAGGGCATGCAGTTCCAGCTTTATATGCAACTGCTGTGGAATTGGGATTAATTAATTTTAAAGAATTAATTGGATTTAGGAAAATTAATCACCCTTTACAAGGTCATCCTAACAGAAATTCAACTCCTTGGGTTGAAGCTAGCACCGGTTCACTAGGTCAAGGCTTTTCATTTGCGATTGGAGAAGCATTAGGATTTAAACATATAAAATCTGATTCTAGAGTTTATGTCATTACTGGGGATGGAGAGTTACAAGAAGGGGAAATTTGGGAAGGAGCTATGTATGCAGGACACAATAAGTTAAATAATTTATGTGCAATTATTGACTATAATAAATTGCAAAGTGATGATTTAAATTCAAATATTGTAACACTAGAACCTCTTGCTGATAAGTGGAAGGCATTCAATTGGAACGTAATTGAGATTGATGGTCATAATTTTAAAGAAATAGAAGAAGCTTTTAATAAAGCTAGGTCAGTAACAAAACAGCCAACTGTGATAATAGCAAATACTATAAAAGGTAAAGGGGTCTCATTTATGGAAGGTTCTCCACTGTGGCATGGAAGTGTTTTTCTTAGTGATAAAGATATAGAAAATTCACTATTAGAGCTTGATTGTAATTTAAATGTAATTAAAAAGTATATAGATGAAAGAAAATAGATTGCCTGAATTAATTGGAAAGCAAGGAGAATCATTAAGAGAAGCTTTTGGTAAAGCTTTGGTAAAATACTCTGTTGAATTTCCTGATTTTGTAGTACTTGATGCGGATATAGCTGGAGGAACAGGAACACATCATTTTAGAAAAGCTAATCCTGATAGATTTTATCAATTTGGTATTGCAGAACAAAATATGATGGCTGCTGCTGGAGGAATGGCAGCAACTGGATTGATCCCAATCGTAACAACATTTGCAGTATTTATGTTAAGATCAATGGAACAAGCACGTTTGTCTATCGCATATCCAAGAATGAACGTAAAAATTGTTGCAAGTCACCCAGGGTTAGATGTTGGTCCAGACGGAGCATCAGCACAGTGTTTAGAAGATTTAGCTACTTACAGATCTATTCCTAATATGGTAGTTATATCACCGTGTGACACTTATGAAATGGAATTAGCAACAAAAGCCATGTTACAATATAATGGTCCAGTATATATGAGATCAGGAAGGAGCGCATCAATAAGTTTTTTAAATAAAGATTATAAATTCAAAATAGGTAAAGGTAATATTATAAAAAATGGAAACTATATTACCTTAATTGGATGTGGAGTTACAACTTATAGAGCATTTAAAGCCGCTAATGAATTACAAAATGATGGAATTTCAGTTCGAGTAGTAAATATGTCTACTATTAAGCCAATTGATAAAGAATTAATCATTCAGTGCTCTAAAGAAACAAAGGGAATTATTACTGTTGAAGATCATAATGTTATTGGAGGTTTAGGTAGTGCAGTTTCAGAAGTTGTTGTTCAAAATTGTCCTGTCAAAATGAAAATTTTAGGAGTTAATGATGTTTTTGGAGAGTCGGGAGAACCAGATGAATTAGCAGTTAAGTATGGCATAGATTCAGATGGAATTAAAAAAGAAGTTTTAAAATTTATAAATCAAATAAATGAAATTAAATAATAAAATTGCATTAGTAACTGGTGGTAGTAGAGGAATAGGGAAAGCTATCGTTCAGTCTTTAGTAAAATCAGATTATACAGTAGTTTTCACATATAAAAGTAATGAAAAGTTATCTGATATTATTGTAAAAGATTATAAATCCAATGGAATTGATGTTTATTCATTTCAAATGGATCAATCTAGTAGATCAAGTGTGAAAAATTGTATTACTCAAATATGTGAAAAGTTTAAGGCACCGATTTCAATTTTAATTAACAATGCAGCAATTGCTCAAGAAAAGCCATTTGAAATGATAGGAGATAATGATTGGGAATCTATGTTAAAAACAAACTTACAAGGTCCTTATATGCTTATTCAAGAGATATTACAGGGTATGATTCTTAGTAAATTTGGCAGAATTATTAACATTACATCCATTGGTGGTCAATGGGGAGGTTTTAATCAGGTACATTACGCAGCATCAAAGGCAGCCCTAATTAGCTTAACACAATCTATTGCTAAAATATACTCCAACAAAGGAATCACAAGTAATGCAATTGCAGTTGGCTTAGTTCAAACCGAAATGGCTGCAAATGAACTAAATTCTGAAGAAGGCAAAAAGAAAGTTTCTAACATTCCTATTGGAAGAATAGCTGAAGCTTGTGAAATAGCGGACACCGTAAAATTTTTATGCTCGAACAAAGCATCATATATAACTGGTCAGACAATTAATTTAAATGGGGGGATGTATTTTGGGTAAAACATTATTAATCATTAGTGGAGGATTAGAAGCAGTCCCAGGAATAAAGAAAGCAAAAGAAATGGGTCTTAATGTTTTAGTTAGCGATATAGATTTAAATGCTCCTGGATTTGAGTTTTCCGATGACAAGATTATAGCAAGTACCTATGATTATATCAAAACAGAACGTTTGGCTAGAGAATATAATGAAAACAAAAAAAAAATAGATGGAGTAATTTCTTTTTCTGCAGACGTTCCTTATACGGTCTCTTATGTAGCTAAATCTTTAGGTCTTCCAGGACTTTCTTTAGAAACAGCTAGTTTATCTTCTGATAAATTAAAAATGAAAGATAAACTTAAGGATAACGGTATCCCTTTACCTTTTTATTGGAAGGTCGATAATCTTGTGGAACTTAAAGAAGTTGTTAAAAAACAAGGTTTTCCCTTGATTATTAAACCTATTGACAGTAGAGGAGCCAGAGGCGTTTTTTTATTAACTAAAGTCGATATGTTGGAATGGGCTTTTGAACATAGTAAAAGTGAATCTCCATCTTCAAAAGTTATTGTTGAGGAATATTTAGATGGCCCTCAAATAAGTACAGAAGCGATTATAATTGATGGAAAGGGTTACCCTATAGGATTCTCAGACAGGAATTATGAACTTTTATATTCACATTCACCTTATATAATTGAAAACGGTGGTGATATGCCAAGTTCACTCTCAGAATCTAATCAAACTAAAATTGCTGAAACTGCTATTAATGCCGGATTAGCTTTAGGTATTAGAAACGGAATTGTTAAAGGAGATATGGTTCTTTCAAAAGATGGTCCAAAGGTAATTGAGGTAGCAACTCGATTGTCAGGAGGTTGGTTTAGTACTGATCAAATTCCACTGAGTACCGGAGTTGACTTAATAAGCGCAGCAATCAATCAAGCTTTGGCAATAAAAATTAATACGAAAGATCTAATTCCTAAGTATCACAAAGGAGTTGCAATTAGGTACTTTTTTCCTAAACCTGGGAAAGTTTTCAAAATTAAAGATTTTAATATTTTCCGAGACAAGAAATGGTTACATAAGATTGCTTTTTTTATTAAATCTGGAGATATTGTTCCCGAAGTTACTGATCATACAAAAAGAGTTGGATTTGTAATTACAACAGGTAAATCAAAGTTAGAAGCAATAAAAAATGCCAAAATTATTGTAGATTTTGTTGAAAATTCAACAGATTAAAATTACCTATATGCTCTCATTATATTCAATTTATCACTTAAATATTATGTTCTCTTCTATTGATGAAGAAGATAGAATAACGGTAATTAATAAATGTTATTGGCCATTACTTAGAATTGCCGATAAGGGTTACCCGATAGGTATAGAACTTACTGGCATTACATTGGAGATTATTAACTCAATTGATTATAAATGGATCCAAAAATTAAAAAAATTAATCAATGAATCTAAAGTAGAATTAATTGGCAGTGGATATTCTCAAATAATATCTCCATTAATTCCTTCTGAAGTAAATGATTATAACCAGAAGTTAGGTTTAAAAACATATCAAAAGATTTTGGGTATAACCCCTAAAATAGCACTTGTAAACGAAATGGCATTTTCATCTGGGATTATTGAGCATTATACTAATAATGGTTATGAGGCTATTATAATGGAGTGGAATAATCCAAAAAATTTTAATAAAAACTGGAATAATCAGTTTCGTTATTACCCTCAAAAAGCTTTGTCAGCTTCTGGCAACGATTTTATTCATTTAATTTGGGCCGACTCAATTGCATTTCAAAAATTTCAAAGATTTGTTCATGGAGAAATGAATTTAGATCACTATAAAAAATATTTACTATCACAAAATACTTTAGAAGATAAATTTTTTCCACTTTACTCTAGCGACGCAGAGATTTTTGATTTTAGACCTGGAAGATTTAACACAGAAATTGATCAAAATTTTGATATTTCAGAATGGGATAAAATTGAAGATTTATTAAGAAACCTTTCTGATGATGATAACTTTAAATTTATTTTACCCTCTGAATTATTAAAAATAAAGAAATCTTCTTATGCTAATCAAGAATTAAATTTACAATCAGTGAAGCAACCAATTCCGGTTAAGAAACAACAAAAATATAATATTAATAGATGGGCTTTGAGTGGAAGAAATGACCTTTGGCTGAATACAACTTGTTATAATTTATATATTCATATAAAGCCTTTTAGAAATGAAGAATATTTTAAAAAGCTTTGTTTTTTTTGGAGTAGTGATTTCAGAACTCATTTAACTGAAAAGAGGTGGTTAGATCTTTTAGAAAAAATTAAAGTTTTTAAAAACGAAATAGGATTTAAAGTTACTAGTTCAAAAAAAAATATGTTTCCGAATGTCACCAAACATCATATTTTAGATAAAAAAATTAGATATCAAACTGTTAGTAATGATAATTTTGAACTTGAACTTGATATTTTGAAAGGTTGTTCAATTAAATGTTTTAAATATCTTAAACAAAAAGTTTCTTTATTTGGAACTCTAGAACATGGGTTTTTTGAAAATATTGAATATGGTGTAGATTTTTTTTCTGGTCATTCTGTAATTAATCAATTAGGGAAACATAAAATAACTGATTTAAATTATGCTAATACAAATTTGGTGGAAAACAGCAATTATACTACTATATCCTCTAATTTAATCTCAAATGATGTTCAGTTTAATAAAAAAATAACTTTATATGATGATCATTTAACTTTAAAAAACAAAATTGTAATACCATGCAGAAAAAAACAAGTGATTCACCCATTTCATTTTACTTTTTTAACTGAAGCTTGGGACTCAAAATCTCTTTATTTTAAAACACACAACGGAGGATCTAGTTTTGAAACTTTTTATTTCAATAATAATGAATTTAATTATGGAGAGAATTTATCATTTTTAATTTCATCTAAACATGGTTTAGGTAATACAAATGGAGTCATTATTATAGGTGATAAAGACAAAAAAATAGTTTTTTCTCTAAATAATTCACTTTCTTTTTTAATACCAACTATTTTTTTTAAACATGTAGAAGAAGATAAATTTCTTTTACGTTTGACTTATTCTGCTCAAGAAATTGACGAGACTTTTAGAATTAGTGATAATGAAAATATAATTAATTCAGAAATATCCGTTAGTTTGTAATTAGTTTCTAAATAAACAAATTATTATTAATTTATTTAAACATAACAACTTAGATTCTTTACGCACCAAAGTTAAAAAAGGTGTTGTGTGGACTGGAGCTATTAGTATTTGGACTCGTGTATTAGGATTTGTTTCTGCTGCTGTTATCACTAGAATTTTAAACCCAGATGATTTTGGATTGTTGTCAATTTCTATGGCTGTAATTGCCATTGCTTCAAGTTTAACATCAACTGGTTTTAGTTCAGCTATTATTCAAAAACAGTATGGGGCAGAAAAACTCCTTGATGCTGCATGGACTATGGAGATACTTAGAGGGCTTATTTTATTTTGTTTTGTATTTCTTTTAGCTCCTTTTGTTTCTGATTTTTATAATGATGAAAGACTGTTATTAATATTAAGAATTTTGAGTTTATCTTTTATAATTAATAGTTTTCAAAATATAGCTATTGTTTTATTTAGAAAAGAACTTGATATAAGAAAAGAGTTTTTATTTACTGCGATTCCGGATTTTTTATATTTAATTTCTATTGTTTCTTTAGCATTTATGTTAAGAAATGTTTGGGCTTTAGTGATTGCGACTGTTTTGATATCTTTTTTCAGAACAATTATTTCTTTCATTATTCATCCATACAGACCAAAAATTGATTTTAATTATAGTAAAATTAGAGAATTGTTCTCTTTTGGTAAATGGATATTACTTGAGGGTATTGTTGCAGTAACAAGAAACCAAGGAATTTCGTTATTTGTTGGAAAATTTTTTAATGTCACTGCTTTAGGTAATTATAATAGAGGAGAAACTTTTTCTAAAACAATTTTTCATGAATTAAGTCAAACTTTATGGAAAGTTGGATATCCTACTTATTCAAAACTTTCAAATGATAAAGAAAAATTCAAAAAGTTTTTTTTAATTGGTATTAAGACAATTACTATCATTGGTTTTCCAATGGGATTTGGGTTATTTTTTGTAAGTCCAATGTTGGTCACAAATATATTAACTGAAAAATGGCTAGTTATCATTCCACTAATGCAATTATTTTCAATTAATGCGATATTAGGTTTTATTCAAACACCAATTGGAATATCATTCCAAGCTTTAGGTAAGCCATCAATTGGATCTAAACTTAGTTTATGGAATTTTATAATTTTCATTTTAATTTTATATCCATTAATATTAAATATGAATTTAAATGGAGTTGTAATAGCATCTATAATAGCTAACCTAATTGTTTTTCCAATAGGATGGATAAAAATTTCAAAAATTTTAAATATAGGATTTCTTGAGTTTTTTAGTGCAATTATCCCTCAACTTATTTTTTCTATTATAATGCTAATATGCTTATTTATTTTTGAAAAATACTTTTACTCTATGAACTCCTTATTTGATTTGATTTTATCTATTATTTTAGGAATATCTATTTATTTATTAACAATATTAATTTCTGAAAAATTAAGACTTACAACCTTTAAGGATCTTCTTAAAAATTATATAAGTTAATTTGAACTTTTTTAAATGACTGAAAAAGATTTACTTTATTTGTGTGATCCAAAAAATGCTTACAAGGGAAAATCTATTTGGATTTATTGGACGGCTGAATTATATAGTTTTGGGAAAAACATTAGAGATTATGGTTATTTTCCTAGTTTTTTACCACTATGTGTTTACAGCGAACACAGTGCTCCAGCTTATAGATTAGATCCTTATAAGCATGAGATTGAAACTGATGCTCCTATATTTTTATGTCATTCAAAATCAAAATCAATAATTTATACCAAATTAACTGGAAAAAAAAGTTACAATATATTTAGTCCAAATGTTTTTTACAGAAGAAAAAATAAAATTATTCAACATAAAAATGCTAATGGTACAGTTGTTTTTCCAACACATTCAAATCCAACCTGGGAATCGAAATTTGATATAAATCAATACTGTGATGATTTAATAAAACTGCCCAAATCATTTCAACCTGTTACAGTTTGTTTACATATGCATGATATTAATTTAGGTAATCACAAAATTTATCAAGACAAAGGTTTTAATGTAGTTACAGCAGGAAATTCATCCGACTATAAATTCGTTGATAGACTATACGAGATTATGAAATATGCTAAATTCATTTCTTCTAATGGTCCTGGAACTATTGGTCCCTTAAGTGTTGAAATGGGAATTCCTTTTTTTATTTATGGATCAAAATCAAAGTCAAAAAATATTTCTGACCCAAATTTTCCCTCCAACGAAATAGTATTACCTTCAAATACTGAAACAATGTTTTTTCAAAAACTAAAACTTTCTAAAAATTTTGAACTTCCAGTTGTTGATAAATTTTTTAAAGACACTATTGAAGATTTCTTAGGACTTAACAATGGCATTTCACGTATAAAAATGTGTTTTATTTTATGGTATGCGTTGTTTAATTGGATTTTTACATTTAAATGGATCCTATGGATTTTAAGGAACAAAAAAATTATAAAAAAAAAAATAGGAATTTAAATCTAGTTTTAACTAATTAGAATTTTTATTATGAAAATAGAGTTTAATAGTTTTTTGACTTTGATTTTAGTTTTGTTTTGGATTTTAATTAATTCACTTAATTATTCAGATATTTATTTTATAAATGATAAAGTTATTATTCTCTCCAATTTACTTTGTTTAGAGATTTTTTTAATTCTCTTAATTGCAAAAAAAACAAAAAATATATTTTTAACATACTTAGCTTTTTTTCTATTAATTTTTTATGTTTTTAGAATTATTACACTTTTATTGTTTGATCCAAATCCTTATTTAAATCAATACGATTTTAATGCTGAGGACTATATAAAAACCCTCGAAGTTATATTAGTTTTTTTACCATTTATAGCTTTATGTACTATCATTGGAAATAAACTATTTTATAAAAAATTTATTTTTTCAAAAAAACATAATCATAATAAGTATTTTAATATTGTTATGTTTATCGCTTTCACTAGTTTTTTACCAAATATCCTTACTAGCTTAGACATAGGAGTTATTTCTTATTTTTCTAGTTTTCTAAGGCCGTATTATCCCCAAGGCACTATAGTTTTATTAACCATTGTTTATTATTTGACACATATTTCTTATTTAAATAAAAAACAAAAATTTAAAATGTATATATTTTTTGTTTTGGTTGTTTTGATATCTTTATTCTCTGGAAACAAATCATCAGTTTTTGGATTAGCTCTTTCTTTTTTTACTGTTTTTTTAGTTGTTAAGAGAACAATTTTTATTAAAATTAAACATGTTCTATATTCTTTCTTTTTATTAATATTTGCCCTTTACACTTATTTTTTAGGTAACATAATTAGAGACATAGTTTGGAGAGGAGAGGAGGGGTTAAGTTCAATAGTAACTATAATTTCTTCAATCAATATCGATTATATATTTAATTTATCTAGCTTTTTTGCTTCACATTTTTTTGGGAGAATTGGTTTTTTAGACTACTCAGTTAGAATTATAAAAAATTTATCAACGTATGATTCGTTATTTACTTTTAATCAATATTTTCAATCATTTATTGATAATTTGATTCCTGGCTCAATTTTTAATTCAGCTAGAATTTCAACTGCTTTAACTTACTTTGACAATTATTCTGCGATACCAACTCAAACTGAGCTTTCAACCGTTGGATACAATTCAAATGCTATTACCGTTTTTGGAGAGTTTTATTCTTTAGGATCGGGCACTTTTTTCGGTTCTATATTGTTGGTTTTTTATTTACTAATAGTTATTATTGTATTTTCAATTTTTATTAAAAAATCAAAATCAGAAACACAATATAATATCTTATTAGTTTTGTTTTTAGGTTTTTTCAATTTAACTCTAAATAGTTTTGGTATAGATTGGGGGCTACAATCTTTAGTAATAAATTTGACTTTCTTTATGATTTTTAAAAAATATTATATATAAATATATGCCTAGATTTATAAGCTTTTATTTACCACAATATCATCCTATTGCAGAAAATAATCTTTGGTGGGGAAAAGGGTTTACTGAATGGACAAATGTTGTAAAAGCTAAGCCGCTTTTTCGTGGACACATACAACCAAATGTTCCTGAAGAATTGGGTTTTTATGATTTGAGATATCCAGAAATTAGAGAAAGACAAGCTAAATTAGCTCGAAATGCAGGGATAGAAGGGTTTTGTTATTTTCATTATTGGTTTGGTAATGGAAAAAGAATTATGGAAACTCCTTTCAATGAGGTTTTAAAATCTAAAAAACCTGATTTCCCTTTTTGTTTAGCTTGGGCAAATCATTCTTGGGAAAAAAAACAATTCGATAAAGATGGAAATTCTGAATTGCTTTTGGAACAGTTATATCCTGGAGAATCAGATTACCTAGACCATTTTAATGAAATGTTGCCTGCTTTCAAAGATTCTAGATATATTAAAATAAATGATAAATTAGTTTTTTTTATTTACGATCCTCTAAGTTCAGACCAGATACCATTATTCATTAAGACATGGAGAAAATTAGCAAAAAATCATGGCTTGAATGATTTTTATTTTGTAGCTAGAGATGCAAATAATCGGTTTAGAAATGATTGTTTAAAAATAGGCTTTGATGCAACATATAATGACGATGTATTTAATATCCATCATAATTTAAATATTGTTTCCAAAATTGCTTTATGGGTTCAGAGAAATTGGTTTAAACGCCCAACTATTTTTAAATACAAAAAAGCAATTAATTATATGGTTTCAGATCATTGCAAAGAGCCAAATGTATTTCCAGTAATAGCTCCCAATTGGGATCATTCTCCGAGATCAGGTGGAAATGCAATAATTCTTCATGATTCTCAACCTAAGTATTTTAAATCTGTAGTAAATAAATCATTAGAAATTGTAAAGGATAAACCTGAAGAAGAGAAAATTATTATTATAAAATCCTGGAATGAATGGGGAGAAGGTAATTATATGGAGCCAGATATAATTCATGGCAGCAAATATTTAGATGTTTTAAGAGAAGTAATTGATCATAATGAAAAATAGTATTAGTTTATTTTAAAAAATATCGATGAAGTCTATTGCACCCATTGTATTATTTGTCTATAATAGATTAGATCATACTGTAAAAACAATTACTGAACTTCAAAAAAATTTACTTGCAAGAGAAAGTGAATTATTTATTTTTTCTGATGGACCAAAAAATAATAATGCCTATTTAGGGGTAGAAAAAGTCCGTAATTTTATAAAAACAGTTGATGGATTTAAAAGCGTAACAATAGTTGAAAGAAAAAAAAATTATGGCCTCGCAGCTTCAATTATTGATGGTGTTTCTAAAATTGTTAACGATTTTGGTAAAGTTATTGTCCTTGAAGACGATCTTGTAACAAGTCCTTTTTTTTTAACTTATATGAACGACGGTTTAAATATTTATCAGAATGATGATCAGGTTGCATGTATTCATGGTTATTTGTATCCAATTAAAAGTTCCTCAAAACACTCATTTTTCATTAAAGGTGCTGACTGTTGGGGTTGGGCTACTTGGAAGGATTCGTGGAGAATATTTGAACCAGATAGTAATAAATTATTAACTGAAGTGCAAAAATCAAAAAGTCAACGTGAGATAAATTTTAACAACTCTTATCCCTACATGAAAATGTTAAAAAATCAAATTCACGGTAAAATTGATTCTTGGGCGATAAGATGGTATATCAGTACTTTTTTAAAGCAAAAACTTACGCTATACCCAGGACAATCATATGTAGCCAACATTGGCATGGACGATTCAGGAATCCATAATGGAGTTTCTGATAATTTTGATGTAAAATTGGCTAGTGAGTATAATGAAATAAAACGAATTAATATTGAGGAAGACTCAGAACAGAGGAAGTTATTTGAAAAATATTTTAAATCATTGAAGTTCAATATTTTCAATAAAATAATTAACAAAATAAAATCTTATATATGATTAAACTTTTAGTTAAAGGAATAGGAATTATTTTTAATAATCCTTACAAGTTTGCTTCTAAACATAAAAAAAATATTTTCTTAGGAAATTCCGTTTTAAGTAGATCTTTTAGGGTAATTCTTAATGGACCCAAAAATAATTTAACAATTGGAAATGGTTCGGTTTTAAATAATAAAATTGTTTTTGAAACTGACTCAGGAAAAGTTAAAATTGGAGACAACACATACATTGGTTCAAATACTAACATTATTTGTCGTGATATGGTAACAATTGGTAATAATGTTCAAATCTCTTGGAATGTCACTGTATACGATCATGATGGTAACAGTCTCAATTATAATATGAGAGCCAAGGAAGTTATGGGTTATTATAAAAATTATAGTAGTGGTGATATGTTGAAAGATTTTAATTGGAATATTGTAAAAACTAAACCAATTGTAATTGAAGATCATGTCTGGATTGGTTTTAATTCTATAATATTAAAAGGTGTTACAATTGGTAAGGGTGCAATTGTGGCGGCTGGTTCTGTGGTGTCAAAAGATGTAGAACCCTTTACAGTGGTTGCAGGTAATCCTGCGTCAATAATAAAAAAATTAAAAAATGAAATATAGAGATTTAATCAATCTTGCTAAAAAAAGTAGATTTAGAAGATTGCTTAGAAAAGTATGGCGAATTTTTAATAAGAATTATTATCCTTTTACTATGGGTGATGAATTAAAAACTATTAAATCAGTTTTGGATTCGGGAGTATGGAATATGTCAAGTGACGATGGGTTTCATATTAAATTAGAAAAAGAATTTGCTAAGTATATTGGTGTTAAAAATGCTATTTTGGTTAGTTCAGGAGGTGTTGCAATTCAGATGACATTACGAGGTCTAGGTTTTAAACCAGGAGATGAAGTTATTCACCAAATTGACACTTGTGTTGCTAATTCATTTGCAATACTAAACGCGGGTGTAACTCCAATATTTTCCGATATATCTTTGGATACATTTAAATTAGATCTTGATAACTTAGAAAATTTAATTACACCAAGAACTAAAGCTATCATTCCTATTCATATGTGGGGTAATGCAGAAAATATGGATAAAGTAAAACAGATTGCAGATAAATACAATCTAAAAGTTATAGAAGACTGTTGTCTTTCAATTGGAGCTACCTATAAAGGCGAGAAAGTTGGTTCATTTGGTGACGTGGGAGTATTTTCTTTTGGCTCAACAAAACCACTTAGTGCAGGTGAGGGAGGGTTTATAGTAACCAATGATGATTTATTGGCAAAAGAGTTAAGAACAATAAGAAATTGGGGGGATAAAACTCATGAGTATGGTATAAGAGATCAAGAAACACTGTCTTGGAACGGACGATTATCTGAAGTAACAGCAGCTCTTATTTATGAACAACTAAAAAACTATGAAAAACTACTCAATACAGTTCAGACTAATGCAAAATTAATAATCGATTATATTTCAACTAACAAATATCTTGAAATTGCTGACGAAAACTCTTATAATGATAATCCAATATACACACAAATAGTTATTAAGTTGCACAAAAAAATTGAAAAAAAAGTATTTATTGAAAAATTAAAAAATGAAAATATTTCAGTTTGGCATGCAAATTTTGAAGCCATTAATACTTTGTCCTTTTTTAGCAAAAATATTTGGAAGGATTGGATATTAGCAGGTGATCTTGATTTTGTAAATGAAAATTATACAAAGGATTATAAAAATGCATCTATTGTGTATTCAAAATCAGGTATAGGATTAATGAGGAATAACTTTATTACAGAAAAAGCTACTAAAAATGTTATAAAAAAACTAAAAAAAATATTAGAAGATTTAAATTTAGAATCTAATATTTAAGTTATAAAAAACTAAATAAAGTTGTGGTAAAACTCATATCAAACAATTTCTTTTTAATACAAAAAAGTATTCTTTGAAATTTGATATTTTTTTACAAATTAAAAATTCAAAAGCATTTCCATTCATCAAGAAAATTATATTTAAGATTTCAATAATTTGTATATATAGTTAGTTGAAATTAAGCCTGATTTAATAATTATTATTAAATATATTTGTTATTTTAAAATTTAAACTAAACACTGGTAATTCAATATGATCAAACTCATGTCAAATACTTTCTTTAAGGAGAAAGAAACAAAACAAAAGTTACTTGATTTTATTTATAATGCTGAAATTTTAAGCATGAATAATAATTGTATAAAATTTGAAAATGATTTTTCTAACTTCCAAAATTGTAAATTCTCAACATTAGTTAATAGTGGTTCCTCTGCAAATTTACTTTTACTTCAATCTCTAATTAATCTGGGAAAACTTAAACAGGGAGATAAAGTAGCTTTTACTGCTTTGACGTGGGCAACTAATGTTATGCCTATTATTCAACTAGGACTAGTCCCAGTTCCAATAGATATTGAAATAAGTACTCTTAATAATAATGTCGATTTATTATCAGAAACTCTAGATAAAGAGGATATTAAAGCATTTTTTATAACAAATGTGCTTGGTTTTTCATCCAATATTGAGTTAATTTCTAAATTGTGTAATGAAAAAAATGTTTTGCTTATTGAAGACAACTGTGAATCTTTAGGAAGTGAATATAATAGAAAAAAACTCGGAAATTTTGGTTTAGCTTGTACTTCTTCATTTTTCGTTGGTCATCATCTTTCAACTATTGAAGGAGGAATGGTTTCTACTAATGATTTTGAATTGAATCAAATGTTGATTATAGTAAGAGCTCATGGTTGGGACCGTAATGTATCAAAGAAAAAACAACTAGAGTTGAAAAAAAAATTATCTATTAATGAATTTTACAATAAATACACCTTTTATGAATTAGGTTATAATTTAAGGCCAACAGAAATTACTGGTTTTTTAGGACATACTCAAATTCCTTTATTAGATGAAATAATAAAAAAAAGATTTGAAAATTTTAATGTGTTAAATAATGCAGCATCAAGTAATGGTGATATTTTAAGTTTGAAAATCAAAAACATGAACGTAATTTCAAATTTTGCATATCCTGTGATTTGTAGAAATAAAGCCAAATTTGAAGAATTTAAAAAATTATTCAAAAAAAATAATATCGAAATTAGACCTATTATTGGAGGGAGTATGGTGGAACAACCTTTTTTTAAAAAACATATTTCTAAAAAATTTGATTGTCCTAATTCAAGTTTTGTTCATCAAAACGGATTTTACATCCCCAATCGTCCTGATCTGAAAATTGAGGAAATTAATCTAATGGCTAATTTGTTAAAAAAATAATATGATTCCACAAATTCAACCTTGGATTGATAATGAAGAATTAATTCAATTAAACAGAGTTATATCATCAACTTATGTAACTGAAAGTAACTTAACTAAAGAATTTGAAGATTTAACTAAAAGATTGACCAGTTCTAAACATGCAATTGCTTACACGAATGGAACATTAGCAATGTATGCAAGTTTAATTGCGCTAGGTATTGGAAATGGAGATGAAGTTATTATTCCAAATTTAACATTTATTGCAACTGCAAATTGTGTCATTATGACTGGTGCAAAACCAGTTTTATGTGAGGTTAGAGATGATAATTATACAATAGATGTTAAAAAAGCAGATAAATTATTAACGAAAAATACTAAAGCAATTATTCCAGTTCATCTTTATGGTCAAAGTGCAGACATGGATGATATTTTATTTTTTGCCAAAAAAAATAATTTAAAAATTTTAGAAGATGCAGCTCAGGGAGTCGGAGTACGTTTTAATGGTAAACATACTGGAACTTTTGGAGATGTAGGTGTTTTATCATATTATGGAAACAAAACTATAACTTGTGGTGAAGGTGGAATTATATTAACTGATGATGATAAAATAGCATCAAAAGTTTATCAACTTAAAAATCATGGAAGAAGTATCAAGGGAATTTTTATTCATGAAAGTATTGGTTTTAATTTTGCTTTTACTGAAATGCAAGCAGCAATTGGGATAGCTCAAATGAATAAACTTTCTAGAATCATCAAAAAAAAGAACAGTATTTATGAATTATATAAGAAAGAGCTTTCAGGAATAGATAATTTTAAGATCTGTTTTTTAGACAAAAGAACAACACCTGTTTTTTGGTTTACCTCTTTTGAATGTAGAGAAGTTGATGAGTTAGCAAATTTTTTAAAATTAAATAAAATCCAAACCAGAAGATTTTTTTACCCTCTACATTTACAGCCATGTTATGAAGATAAAAAACATATTAAAAACATAGATGATGATTTTAGTATAAGTGAAAAAATATATAAAAATGGAATTTCATTACCCTCTTCGTATGACTTATCTGTTGAAAATCAAAAAGTAGTTATTTCAAAAATTAAAGAATTTTATGAAAATAGGGATTGATTGTTTAGATATTAAGCCTAATTACTCTGGTGGTATTAATACTTATTTATTTGGATTACTTGATGGTTTCAAAAAAAGTAGAGTTAAAGATATAGAGTTTATTGTTTTTTGTAATAAAAAGAACAAACATATTTTTAAGAATTATAATGATTTTAAAATAATTGAAATAAGTTCTTTTAATATTTTTTTTAGATATTTTTTATTAATGCCAGCATTAATTTTAAATTCAATTTTTTTTTGGAAATTTATTAATGATTATTACTTCAAATATTTTAATATAAATAGTGTTTTTGAAAAAAATTGTAATTTATTGTATGTCCCATCAACAGTACTTAATAGTTATAATTTAAATATACCAACAATACTTTCAATGCATGATATTCAACATGTTCATTATCCAGAATTCTTCTCAAAGTTAAGATTAAGGATAAGAAATTTGAATTTTATTAATAGCGCAAAGAATGCTTCCATAATTCAGGCTAGTAGTTTTTTTATTAAACAGGATCTTTTAAACAATTTTAAATTCTTAAAACCTGAATTTATAAAAGTAATTTCAGAAGGAGTAGATATTGAATTATTTAAAAAACCCCTTTTAAATAATATTTTTGAAAAATATAATATTCCAAAAAAATTTATTTTTTTTCCTGCTCAATTATGGTACCATAAAAATCATTTATTTGTTTTAGAGTCTTTAAAACGAATCGAAAAAAACAAGAAAATTAAAATTTCACTTGTTTTAACTGGAGCAAAGTTTGCTGCCTATAATGAGATTAAAAATTTCATAAATAATAACAAAATGAGTAATGTTTATTATTTAGGTAGAGTACCATGGCTTGATATCGTTTCATTATATAGAAATTCAAAAGCAATGATTACTGCAACTTTATACGAATCAAGTAGTTTACCTATTTTAGAAGCCACAGCTTCAGGTATTCCAGTAATTGCTGGTAATAATGCTCCTAATATAGAACTTTCACAAAATCTAAATTTAAATTTGTTTGATCTAAATCTCGAGAATGAGATTGATGATTTAATTTATAATTTATGGACTGACCAACTTAATTTAAAAAAACAGATTTTACAGAACAATGAGAATATTTACAAATATTCTTGGAACTCTGTGGCCTTAAGTTACATAAAACTTTTCAAGTCATTATAAATAAAATATTTAATAAATAATTGTATGTCAAAAAAAATTGCTTTAATTACAGGAGTTACTGGTCAAGACGGTGCTTACCTTTCAGAATTACTACTTTCTAAAGGTTATATTGTTCATGGTTTAAAAAGGAGATCTTCTCTATTTAACACTCAAAGGATAGATCATCTATATCAAGATAAACATGTTAACAATGCAAACTTTATTTTGCATTATGGAGATTTATCAGACAGCTTAAATATTACCAGAATCATAAAAGAAATACAGCCTGATGAGATTTATAATCTAGCAGCAATGTCTCATGTAGCTGTTAGTTTCGAAGTTCCAGAATATGTTGCTAATGTAGATGGAATAGGTACTTTGAGAATTTTGGAAGCAGTTAGATTGTTAGATTTAGAAAATAAGACAAAAATATATCAAGCTTCAACCTCAGAACTTTATGGTTTGGTTCAGGAAATCCCTCAAAAAGAAACTACACCTTTTTATCCTAGATCTCCTTATGCAGTTGCAAAGATGTATGCTTATTGGATTACTGTAAATTATAGAGAGGCATATAATATTCACGCTTCTAATGGAATTTTATTTAATCATGAATCACCAATAAGAGGAGAGACGTTTGTTACAAGAAAAATTACTAGAGCAATAGCAAGGATATCTCTTGGAATGCAAGATGAAATTTATTTAGGTAATTTGAATGCACAGCGTGATTGGGGACATGCTAAAGACTATGTTAGAGCAATGTATTTAATTTTACAACAGGATAAACCTAGTGACTATGTTATTGCTACTGGAATTACCACCACAATTAGAGATTTTATTTTAAAGGCATCCCTAGAAATAGGTCTTACAATAGAATTTAGCGGAAAAGGTAGAAATGAAATTGGTTTTATTTCAAAAATTAATAAATTAATTTTTGAAGAAAAGGTAGGTGCTAAATACTATAAATCAATCGAGAAAAGAATGATTGATAAAGATATTGTATTTAAAGTTGACCCAAAGTATTATAGGCCTACTGAAGTTGATTTGCTTATAGGAGATCCTTCAAAATCAAATAAAATTTTAAATTGGACTCCAGAATATGATTTAATTTCATTAATAAAAGAAATGATGAATTCTGATGTTACTTTATTTAAAAAAAGTAAATTATTGTTAGATGCAGGATATAATGTAAATGATAACTTAGAATAATTAAATGAAAAAAAATGCTAAAATTTATATTGCAGGTCATTTAGGCTTAGTTGGTTCTGCCATCACAAAATCCTTGAAAAATAAAGGTTATAATAATTTGATTCTCAGATCTAAAAAAGAATTAAATCTAATTAATCAAAATGAAGTTCGAAAATTTTTCAATATTGAAAAGCCCGAATATGTTATTATTGCTGCTGCAAAAGTTGGTGGTATTAGGGCAAATAACAATTTAAGAGGAGAGTTTATTTATGAGAACATCTTAATCCAATCAAATCTCATACACTGCAGTCATGAATTTTTTGTAAAAAAATTAATTTTTTTAGGTTCAACTTGTATTTACCCAAAAAAAACTTTACAACCCATAACTGAAGAATCTCTCTTAACTTCTGATCTAGAATATACAAATGAGCCTTATGCAATAGCAAAAATTAGTGGAATTAAATTATGTGAGAGCTACAATCTCCAATATGGATGTAATTTTTTATCATTAATGCCTACAAACTTGTTTGGACCAAATGATAATTTTGATTTAAAAAAATCACATGTTTTACCAGCTATTCTTCGTAAAATTCATTTAGGAAAGTGTTTAGAAAATGGAGATTGGAATAAAATAAGCAGTGATTTTAAAACAAGACCTGTCACTGAAAATTATGAAAATCTAAGTAGGGAGGAAAAGATTAATTTATTATCTGATTTTGGTATTAATTTTAAAAAAAACAAAGTTGAAGTAGAAATTTGGGGTTCTGGGAAGCCTTTAAGAGAATTTCTTTGGAGTGAAGACTTGGCTGATGCGGTGGTTCACACATTAGAAAACATTAATTTTATGGATATTGTAAATTATAATAAACAGTTTACCTAATTTTAATTATAAAGAAATTAAAAATTGCCATTTAAATGTTGGTTCTGGTAAAGAAATAAGTATTTATGATTTATCATTTTTAATAAAAAAAATAATAGATTTTGATGGAGATCTTTTTTTTAACAAATCTAAACCAGACGGAACTCAAAGAAAACTTACAGATATATCAAAGTTAAAATATTTAGGTTGGTCACATAAAATAAAATTAGTTGATGCAATCAAACTTTTTTATAATTATTACTTAAAATCAATTAATACTTAGTTATGAAAGGAATAGTTTTAGCAGGAGGATCTGGTACGAGATTATACCCTATTACAAAGGGTGTTTCCAAACAATTGTTAAGTATTTATGATAAACCAATGATCTATTATCCAATTTCAGTATTAATGTTGTCAGGAATTAAAGAGATTTTAATTATATCAACTCCTGAGGATTTATCAAGCTACAGAAAATTACTTGGCTCAGGATCTGAATTAGGACTTTCTTTTGAATATGTTGCTCAACCTTCACCAGACGGTTTAGCTCAAGCATTTATTTTGGGAGAAAAATTTATTGGAGATGATGATGTATGTTTGGTTTTAGGAGATAATGTTTTCTATGGTCAAGGTTTTTCTAAACTTTTACAACAGTCTGTAAAATTAACATGTGAAAATAAAACAGCAACAGTATTTGGCTATTATGTGACAGATCCTGAAAATTTTGGAGTAGTTGAGTTTGACATAAATAATAAGGTTGTAAGTATAGAGGAAAAACCTAAATCTCCTAAGAGTAATTATGCGGTAGTTGGACTATATTTTTATCCAAATGATGTTATTAATATTTCAAAATCAATTAAACCCTCTGAAAGAGGTGAATTAGAAATTTCATCTGTTAATGAAGTTTATCTTGAAAGAAAAGACATTAAGGTTGAAATTATGGGAAGAGGTTTTACTTGGCTTGATACAGGAACACACGATTCTTTACTTGAAGCTTCAAATTTTATCCATACAATTGAAAAACATTCAGGACTTAAAGTAGCATGTTTAGAAGAAATTGCATATAAAATGGGATATATTAGTTCAGAACAATTAACAAAACTTATTAGTCCATTAAAAAAAACCGGTTACGGTCAGTATCTTTTAAATTTGATTAACGATAAATGAAGTTTATAAAAACAAAAATATCAGGTTTAATTATTATTGAGCCAACTGTATTTGAAGATGAAAGAGGATATTTTTTAGAGTCCTACAATGAAAATAAGTTTAAAAAAGCTATTGGTAAAATAGCTTTTGTACAAGATAATGAGTCTAAATCAATCAAGGGGGTTTTAAGAGGTCTTCATTTTCAAAAACCCCCTTTTGAGCAAGCCAAACTCGTAAGATGTATTGAGGGAGAAGTTCTTGATGTTGCGTTAGACATTAGAAAAAATTCAAAAACTTATGGAGAGCATGTTGCTGTTTTATTATCAGCAGAAAATAGACGTCAATTATTTTTGCCAAGGGGCTTTGCACATGGTTTTTTGGTTTTGAGTGAAAGGGCTACTTTTACTTATAAAGTAGATAATATTTATGCTCCGGATTATGATGCAGGTATACGATGGAATGATAAAGAATTAAATATCGAATGGGGTATGGAAGATAAAAAAATCATTCTTTCAAAAAAAGATGCTGAACTTCCTTTTTTTTTCGAATTTGAATCAACTTTTAATCGATAAAATATGAGAATTTTAGTTACTGGATCAAACGGACAATTAGGGTCAGAAATAAGAGAATTATCATTTAATTATAAAAAGTTAGATATTGTTTTTAAAGATTTTTCTGAGCTTGATATTTGTAATTTTAATTTATTACAATCATACATAAAAGAAAATAATATTAATTCAGTTATTAATTGTGCAGCTTATACAGCTGTAGATAAAGCAGAGGAAGAAAATGCTGAAATTGTAAAAGAAGTTAACTCAAAGGGAGTTTTAAATCTTGTAAAAGCATTGCAAACAGTAAGAGGAAAGCTAATTCATATCTCTACTGATTATGTATTTAATGGAAATCATTTTTTACCTTATAAAGAATCTGATCAAGAAAATCCAATTGGTGTATATGGAAATACCAAAAGAGAGGGGGAATTGGCAGTAATTAATAGTAATCTTGATGCTATTGTAATTAGAACCTCTTGGTTGTATTCATCATTTGGAAATAATTTTGTTAAAACAATGCTTTGTTTAGGAAAACAAAAAAAGGAAGTGGGTGTTGTTTTTGATCAAATTGGTACTCCTACTTATGCAAGGGATTTAGCCAAAACCTGTTTAGAGATTTTTTGTAGAGCTAGTTCAGAAAATATTAATAACTACGGAAATCTATATCATTATTCTAACGAAGGTGTGGCTTCTTGGTATGACTTTGCTATTTCAATTATGGAACTTGGAGGAGTGAGGTGTAAAGTAAATCCGATACAGACCAAAGATTATAAAACCTTAGCGAAAAGACCTCAATATTCAGTCTTGAACAAGTCAAAAATAAAAAAAGATTTTAAAATAGAGATTCCATATTGGAGAGATTCTTTAAAAGATTGTATAGAGAAAATAAAAATCAGTTCATGAAAAATATACTAATTACAGGTGGTGCAGGTTTTATAGGTTCTCATTTAGTAAGATTATTAGTTAATAAATATCCAAACTACCGCATAGTAAATATAGACGTTTTAACTTATGCGGGTAATTTAGAAAATTTAAAAGACATAGAAGCCAAAGAAAATTACACTTTTTTAAAGTACGATATTTGTGATTTTGAAAATGTAAAAAAGGTTTTTAAGAATTATGAGATTGATTCGGTCATTCACTTGGCAGCAGAATCACATGTAGATCGCTCTATTAAAGATCCTTTTTCTTTTGCTCAAACAAATGTTATGGGAACTATAAGTTTGTTGCAGGCTGCAAAAGAATTTTGGGATTGTAACTTTACAAATAAATTATTTTATCATGTTTCTACTGATGAGGTATATGGTTCATTAGAAGGAAAAGATCTTTTTACAGAAAGCACAAAATATGATCCACATTCACCTTATTCTGCATCTAAAGCATCATCAGACCATTTCGTGAGAGCTTTTCATGACACCTATGGATTACCCATTTTAATTTCTAATTGTTCAAACAATTACGGCTCATTTCAGTTTCCAGAAAAACTTATTCCATTATTCATAAATAACATTATAAATAACAAGCCGCTGCCTATCTATGGTAAAGGGGAAAATGTAAGAGATTGGCTGTTTGTAAATGATCATGTTAGAGCCATTGATATTATCTTTCATAACGGAAAATTAGGAGATACTTATAATATTGGTGGATCCAATGAATGGAAAAATATTGATTTAACTAAACTAATAATTAAAATTGTTGATCGATTGTTAGGTAGAATGGAAGGTTCATCTGAGAAATTAATTACTTATGTTACAGATAGGGCGGGTCATGATTTACGCTATGCAATTGATTCTTCAAAATTAAAGGATGAATTGGGTTGGGAACCTTCTTTAGAATTCGAACAAGGAATAGAAAAAACAGTTGTTTGGTATTTAGATAATAAAGAATGGATGCAGAAAGTAACATCTGGTGATTATAAAGAGTATTATAAAAAATTTTATAATAAATAATCTTTTAAATTTTGAAAATTTCAATAATTACAGTTAGTTATAATAGTGAAAACACAATAGAAACTACATTTAAGTCTGTGCTGATGCAAACTTATAGTAATATTGAATATATTGTTATTGACGGCGGGTCAACTGATAATACGCTTAAGATTGCTAAAAAATATAGTGGAATCATTACTCAATTAGTTTCAGAGCAAGATTATGGTTTGTACGATGCAATGAACAAAGGAATAAGCTTAGCTACTGGAGACGTTATTGGTTTAATTAACTCTGATGATTTATTTTGTGATAAAGATGCATTAAATAAAATAGCTAAGATTTTTAAAAAAAATAAAAACCTTGATTCTGTTTATGCAGATTTATTTTATGTTTCTCAACAGGATGTCAATAAAATTTCTAGACGATGGGTTTCAGGAATTCAAAGAAAATTCAAATATGGTTGGCATCCTGCTCATCCAACTTTTTATATAAAAAAGACTATTTATGATAGGTTTGGTTTATTTGATTTAAGTTTTAGATTAGCAGCGGATTTTGAAATTATGTTACGTTTTCTTGAAAAACATAATATTAGTACGGCCTATTTAAAAGAACCTTTAGTAAAAATGCGTTTAGGAGGCGAGTCTAACAAAAGTTTTAAAAATATTTATTACCAAAATATTGAGTGTTTAAGAGCTTTTGATAAAAATGGAATAAAAGTTTCTAAGTTTTTTTATCCTTTTTTTAGAATTATACCAAAGTTTTTTCAATTTAAAAAATTATGAAAAAAAAAATTCTCCTTACAGGAAGTTCTGGCTTTTTAGGGAGTTACATTCTTGATTTTTTTAATAATAGAAATTATAAATTAATAAAAGTAGGTCGTTCGATTAAGTCTGATATTAAAATAGATTTATCAATTAGTAAATTGTCAAAAATTGATGTAGATTATGTTATTCATGTTGCTGGAAAGGCTCATATAATACCTCAGACAGAGGAAGAAGAAAAGGAATTCTTTAAGGTGAACTATGTTGGGACAAATAATTTATTAAGTGGATTAAAAACAGCAAGACTAAAATCAATTATTTTTATAAGTTCAGTTGCAGTTTACGGAAAAAAAGTAGGGGAACTAATAGATGAAAAATCTCAACTTTTAGGGAATTCACCATATGCTCTTAGTAAAATTAAGGCAGAACAATCTATTATTGATTTTGGAATCAAAAATGATGTAAAAACTGTAATATTAAGATTACCTTTGATAACAGGCAAAAACCCTTTGGGTAATTTAGGGTCTATGATGAAAGCTATAAAAAAAGGTTATTATTTTAGAGTAGGTCGTGGAGAAGCTAAAAAATCTATTATTTCTGCTAATGACATAGCTAATCTAATTCCGGAATTATTTGATTTAAATGGAGTATTTAATTTAACTGATGTCAACCATCCGATGATTTCTGAAATCGATAGTATTATTGCTCAGAAGTTTAACAAAAAAATTAAAATTTTTCCTTTGCATCTAATGAAATTTGTTGCTAAAGTTGGTGATTTATTTCCTTTTTTTCCGTTCAATTCTTTAAAATTTGAAAAACTAACTAAAAATCTTACATTTTCTAATAAAAAATTATTTAATGTCATTAAATATAGACCTGTTAAGGGATTATCAGAGTTGGTAAAATAATTATAAAATGAATAATTTTAAAACAAAAAAATATAAAAAAATATCTTTCGATAAAGATGTATCATCTAACGTCGACTTTTTATTAACTAAAATTTATAACAAATGTGTCCTAGTTATTGGTGGAGCTGGAACTATAGGCTCAAGCTATATTAAACAAATTTTGAAATATAAACCTTCAAAAATTACTATAGTAGACATTAATGAAAATGGTTTAACAGAATTAACAAGAGATTTAAGAAGCTCGAATTTATTAGATTATAATCCTGAATACATAACATATCCAGTTAATTTGTTGAGTGATACTTTTGATAAAATTTTTAAAAAAGAATCATGGCAAGTTGTTGCTAATTTTTCTGCTCATAAGCATGTAAGATCAGAAAAAGATAAAATTTCTGTTGAAGCCTTAATTAAGAATAATGTCTTTGGAGCAATTAAACTTTTAAATTTATGTGATTTAAACCCACCTAAATACTTTTTTAGTGTTTCTACAGATAAAGCAGCTAACCCTGTTAATATTATGGGAGCTTCAAAAAGTTTAATGGAAAAATTAATTTTATCGAAAAAAAATAATTTTAGGGTGTCAACAGCTCGATTTGCCAATGTTTTATTTTCCAACGGAAGTTTGCTTGACGGATTTATTTACAGATTAAATAAACAACAACCACTAAGTTGTCCATCTGATATTAAAAGATTTTTTGTAACTACAGAACAATCTGGTCAAATTTGTTTATTGGCTACCTTTTTAGGAGTTTCTGGAAACATTTTCTTTCCTAAATTAGATTTTTACAAAGACCAAATTTATTTCAAAGAAATTGCCTTAGATTTTTTAAAAGAGAATGGATTTGAGCCTGAATTTGTTAAATCAGAAAAGGAAGCAAAAGATTTTGATATTGAGAATAACCTAGGTAAATATCCAATTTATTTTTTTAAAACATATACATCAGGAGAAAAAACATATGAGGAGTTCTACACTGAAAAAGAAGATTATGAAATGAACACTTATAATTCTTTAGGGTTTATAAAAACCGAAGAAACTAAAATTTCTTTTGATGAAGTTCAGAAGGATTTTGAAAAAGTTTTTAATAATATTAATTCTAAAAAATCAGATCTAGTAACTATTATTAAAAAATATGTTCCAGATTTTATGCACATAGAAACTGGAAAAAATTTAGATCAAATAATGTAAATTATGTATAAATTTTTTAAACGATTATTAGATGTTATAATTAGCTTCACTACATTAATCATTCTTCTTCCTATTTTTGTCCTTGTAATATTAATTTTGAGATTTTCTGCCGAGGGAGAAGTTTTTTATTTTCAAGAGCGTTATGGAATTTTTAATTCAAAGTTTCAAATATGGAAGTTCGCAACCATGCTTAAAAACTCCATGAACATGGGGACAGGAAGTATTACTCTTCAAAATGATCCTAGGGTAACCAAAATTGGTTTTTTTTTAAGAAAAACAAAAATTAATGAACTTCCTCAAATTATAAACATTGTAAAAGGCGATATGAGTTTGGTAGGACCTAGGCCATTGGTAACTCGCACATTTGAAGCATATTCTGAAGAAGTTCAATCAAAAATATATAACGTAAAACCAGGTCTAACCGGGATTGGCTCCATTATATTTAGAGATGAAGAATCTATTATATCTTCAGTTGACAATGAAGATTCACATGATTTTTATAAAAGAGTGATAGCTCCTTATAAAGGGGAGTTAGAGATTTGGTATCAAAATCATAGATCATTCTTATTAGATTTACAATTGATTTTTTTAACTGCTTGGGTTATTTTATTTCCAAATTCTAAGCTTTATGAAAAATGGTTTAAAGATTTACCAAGACGTAATTTTTAAACTTTTTTAATTACGTATTGTACAACTCCCCAAATAATTAACTCATTTTCTTCTTTTAACTCAATAGGTTTATATTTTTTATTTTCAGGCATTAAATAAAGTTTATTCTTCTCTTTTTTTATTCTTTTAACAGTAAATTCTCCGTCTACTAAGCAAATTGCTATTTTTCCATTTTCAGGATTCTTTGATCTATCAATAACTAGTAAATCTCCGTCTTCGAGTCCTGCTCCAACCATTGAGTCTCCGCTAACTCTTGCGTAAAAGGTAGCTTCCTTGTTTTTTACTAATTCTCTATCAAGGCTAATTCTGGTTTCTTTGAAATCATCCGCTGGTGATGGAAATCCTGCTGATATCCCCTCTTCTGCAAGCCACTGTCCTAATCCATTATCTTTTTTTGGAATAAAAAATTCAAGTGTATTTTTCATCTTTTTATTGATATTGTTTCGTTTAGTTCTGTAGTATATCTTGAAGAAAGCTTAGTTTGTTTCATTTTCCAAATTCTTTTAAGGTCTTGACTAGCTAATTTTACTTTACTAGAACCTTCTTTTTTTGCTATAAAATCCAATGTTTTCATAAGAGCTTGATGTTTAGGATTTTCCTTTTCAAATATATTGAGCTGTATTTTATTATTTGGGACGAGTCCCATTACTATCACTCCCGCTTTTTTATACTCGACATTGTTTTTGTAAATTTTCTTTAGTCCTTCAATGGCATATTTACTTATTGTTATACTAGAGTTTGAGCCGTAAGGCAAAGTCATCACTAATCCATTTCGATATTGTAATTTATTTTTTTGATGTCTATTGCTTTTTACAAAGACATAAATAGAGTTACAGTTACTTTTTTGATGACGTAATTTTTCTGAGCAACATATTGAAAAAGTAGAAATTCGCTCTTTTAAATCTTCGAAATCAGTTATGTTTTTTTCAAAACTTCTGGTTGTCGCTATTGCTTTTTTAGGAGATCTACTTTCTTCAAGAGACAAAACAGATTCTCCTTCCAATTCTTTTTTTAACCTTAACCCTACTACACTCATTTGTTTTCTAACCCAATCATCTGGCAGCATTGTAAAATCATAGGCTTTATTTATTTTATAACTTTTTAAGCGCGCAGCATGTTTGAAGCCAATTCCCCAAACGTCTTCAATTTTCAGCCATTTAAGAGCTTTATCTTTTTTTTCTTTGGAGTTTATCACATAAACTCCACCAGTTTTATTGTTAAATTTTTTTGAAATCCTATTGGCTACTTTAGCTAGTGCTTTTGTAGGAGCAAATCCAATACTAACTGGAATTCCAGTCCATTTTAAAATAATTTTTTGGATCTCTTTACCGTAATCTTCTAAATTGTAATTTTCAAAACCTTTGAACTCTAAGAACGCCTCGTCTATACTATAGATTTCGATATTTGGAGTATATTTACTTAAAATACTCATCACTCTACTGCTCATATCACCATACAACGGAAAGTTGGATGAGAATACATGTACTTTATTTTTTTTAAAAATAGAGTTGTATTTAAAGGCTGGAGCTCCCATGGGAATATCAAGTGCTTTAGCTTCGTCACTTCTAGAGATTACACAACCATCATTGTTTGATAAAATAACTATAGGTTTTTTATCCAATTTTGGATTAAAAACCCTCTCACAAGAAGCATAAAAATTATTACAATCAACTAGTGCAAACATTTTATAAAACTACATTTTAGAT